>Ga0214927_100023_pt1 | contig 188461 bp, 185 predicted proteins | sample Stichaenrichm16X_FD_168612 | JGI IMG/M metagenome (GOLD analysis project Ga0214927, IMG submission 168612) | Xylose enriched microbial communities from anaerobic bioreactor in Madison, Wisconsin, United States - 16X | ecosystem: Engineered > Bioreactor > Anaerobic > Unclassified | place: USA... | reverse complement strand
AAACTGCACGAAAAGATGAATGAAATATCAAAAATCCATGCATCTATTATACCCTATATTGAGCCAGAAATCGCGTATTTTAGGCAATTTTTAAAGATTTTTTGCTAATCAGCAGACACTAATTATATCTCTAACTTTATCCCATTGCCTCAAAGTAAATGACAATTTTGCCTGATCATGCAGAATATTATTCAGATTGTTTTGTTCTTCATCGTATTTTTCAAACCATCCTTTATCTGAGGCAAAAAATTCAGGATACTCATTGATGCACTTCTCACGCTCAGCGGCGTAATACTTGTATTTTGCATATCCGCTGTTATGGATCACCCACGGTTCTTTCTGGGCAGGAACAACAACTTTATATCCAGCTCTTCTCATCTCAAACGATTGAGAGATATCATACATGTCAAAATGTGTAAACAGATCCTCCCTCCATGGTATATCATACTGTGTTGCAATCAATAGCCCATCCACGGCATCAACTTCCACATTTTTTTTGTTGCTTTCCCTGTGCACCAGATAAAATGAAATTCCTGGCTCTCTGACATCCAATAATCCAAAATGCCAATCAGTTAATATTGACATATTTTTTCCACCAACCATGCCTATGATACCAATTTGAGGGTCACTTTGAAAAACAGCCAGAATATCATATAAGAAATTCTGGTTTCTGATAAATACATCCTGATGGAGATATATCTTATACCTTGCATTACTGCTATTCATTGCAGCATTGTAGGCTGAGCACATCGAGTCAGCTTCCTTTATCGAAATAACATCTATATCATATCCTTCCGGGACATTCAGACGATTGATGTAATAAACACATTCATCAAAATACTGATCATTATTCTCACATATGATAAAAGCAAATTCACTTTTTCTCTGCTTATTTTTATTGAAAATTCTTTCATGCCATTTCTTATATGAATCGCAAAAATCATTCCAGTATGGTTTATCCCCATAATGAGATTCCAAAACTTTATCAAAATCCTTATCTATTTTCATATTATTCGGATTCAGCTCTGACATCTGCTGCCTCTTTTTAGAACAAGTCTAAAATTACCATCTAAGATATTTTTATCATTTCGGAAATATCTAATCATACTGAACTGGTCAGCATAAAATCTACCGATTTTTTCAGTCTCATCATCAGAATTATTATCTGAGATTACAATCTCAACCAGACCCCTTTTAAATTCATTCTGCTTAATAATAGACTCAATTGTAAGTATAAGACATCCTGCTCTATTAAATGTTGGAATACAAATACTGATCAACGGTTTCCTACTGCCAGATTTTGTCAAAAATGGACTGTCAGAAAAATCTTTGACCCAGTCTGATGCTTTCTTTATAATAATCCCTGATTCTTTTGCTTTTTTTATGTATGGAGCCAGCTTCACATCATTCCCTGAAATGTAGACTCCAATGTGTTTAAATAGAGTAGATTCAGCTCCATTTTCATTTACATATTTAATAATACCTTGACATTTAATGCAAAACCTGTCAATTACTGCATTTACTTGCTCAAAATCTTTCCTGCGGGTGTACTTTTCCGGAATATCTATGATCAGCAGCTGAGTATCCAAATATGAAAACATTTGCTCAAACGCATAGAGCACTTTATCCCATACAGAAGAATCTGAATCATAATCTAGTACAAAGTAATATATTTGTCCTCCAGCTAGTTTCATAGCGTCCATTGCATCTGCAAATTGCAAAAGCCGGGAGGCAGTCCCGGCATTAATATCATTTTTCATAATATTGTCTCTGCTGTAAATATGTATTCTAACGCAAGTAAATCATCTGTATCTGGCTGATCAAAAAGTTCTGACAGATTGTTAATATATTTTTCTTCTTCCACTGACGGTTTTTTACCAATTACTGATTTAATATTCTTAATAGAATACCCACTTCCAGAAATCAGTCTGGCAGCTTCATTCTCAGTATAGAATCTGACGGTACCATTCTTTATTATTCCATCGTCACTGTAAGTAAACCTGTCATCTGCAAGCAGTGAGATGATTATTTCGTAATATCTGATATTCGGAATGCTGATAATAAGACGTCCATTCTTCTTCAAATATTTAGATATACTCCTCAGATATTTGCCCGGATTATGTATAAACTGTAATACATCACTCAAAATGATATAATCGAAGTAACCCTCGTATTTTTCCCCAAACTCTGTAGTCTCTAAATCTCCTGTCAGGATCTCTCCAAAGGCTTTAGCATATGATGCTAACGTTTGATTCGGTTCTACTCCCTTGTATTCTGCATTTGGATATTTTGTTCTGATTACTGCAGCCTGTGTACCTATACCTGAGCCAACCTCTAAAATATAAAGGCTCGTACCCCTCTTTGCTCTAATTTCATCTACAATTTTTAAGCTGTCTTTGAAATATCTGGTAATATCGAATCCTATCTTATCAATAAGTTTCTGGCAATTCTTCTTCAGGAGGTCATCATAATCCTGTCCAGATTTCAGAAGTTCTGCAAATGATCTGTTGCCATAATGAAATACAAAACTATTCGTGCAGAGCAGATTCAGTTTTTCCTCTTTAAGTATTCTGAGGCCCAGGTCTAAATCCTCGCTGTTACCTGGATTGAATCTCTCATCCAAAAGTCCGACAATATCCAGTGTTGTTCTCTTCAAAAGCAGAGAAAAGCCAATAAGGAATGGTTTAAATGCATAGGGAAAGGCTCCCGGTATATTAACCTGTTCTCCAAACTGAATAAATTCCTCGACACTGTTTGCCTTTACATCTACTGCCTGTCCATTTGCTGCATAATTAGTGATACTCCCGGTACTGCCAACCTTATCACTCTCATACAATCCCATCTTAAGCCAGAAGAGTGCATTGGCAGGAAGAATAGTATCTGAATTCAGGAGATAGATATCGTTATCCTTCTCTGCTGCGTTTATTCCATCATTGCAGCCTCCTGGGAAACCACGATTCTCGTGATTTTCTATAAGTGTAATCCAGTCTAATGACTTGAGATAATCGAGACTTCCATCTGTAGATGCATTATCCACAACTATAACCTGGCATCTGTCAAGCGGTATAGTCTCTTTGATGCTGTCAAGACACTGCCTGAGATAGTCCTTCGTGTTAAATGAAAGGATAACTATAGATGTCTTTGGTACGGTGATGCCTCCATTCTCGAGAGAATCTATAATCTTTTTGATAAAAGATGCCTGATCCATCTCTCCATTCTTTTTAGCGTAATACTCCGCCTGATACAGACAGATAAGCTCCTGTGCTGTATTGACCTTTGAATAATAATCACCCAGAGAGACAAAGAGTGAAGAACTCCTTGGGTTGATCAAAAATCCTTTATTCAGATAGTAGAGTTCATTTTCTCTATTTCCAAGTTTGTTATACAAAAACGCGGCAGTTATGCAGAGGTCCTCAGAGAGATATTTCTCCGGATTCACTTCCTCTCTGAGCTCCGTCAACATCTCATCAGCTTCCTTGTAAAGTCCCCTTTGAACTATCGTTCCAAACTGGGCTGCCATTTTTTTCTTTGCTTCGTCCATTAGTTTTCTCCAATTCTATATTTATAACTGTCCTGCGAGTTCCCTCTTTTTCTTCTCCCCATATGCACTGATATATGTCTTCATCGTCTCAGTGAAGGGATCATATAGAGCGGCACATTCTTCAAGTGCCTTCATGTGCTCTACAGGAGTATGCTTCTGTTCCGAGCTTGCAGTCTCTATAAACCTCATCGCAAACTGGCACTCCTGCGGAAGAATCGTAAGATCTCCTACAAATAGCTCTGGCTTATATATATTCAGATAAAATGTCACGCAGTCACTGCAGTATTTTGTAAGCAATGCAGCAACTTTACCGACATCATCTATTTTTCTCAAATCATGTTCCTCAAGCTTCAGTCTGAAGTACTCGAATCTGATATCGTTATCGTCTTCTATGATATCAGATATCGCCTTAACTGTCCTTGTCCTTTCTTCAAAGTGCTCAACCATCAGAAGATCAGTGGCTTTCTTCCATCTGATAAATGGAACATCTTTAAAAAGCTGTAACAGATCGATGTGATCTTCTGCTGCTATATCCCAGATACATGGATCCATATCAAAAAAATCTATAACACAGTCGAATATCAGCTGATACATATCCGAAAGCTTAGATCTGTCAAATCTATAAGCATAGAGAAGCCGCATATACAGAAGGTATATATCATCCGTACTGTCTGTCTTTCCATATACTTCTACGAGTTTATCAAAAGCCTTTTTATCATCTTTTTCAGCTTTTCTTGCATCATCCATTAAAAGTTTACATGGAAAAGGATTTTTACATGCTTTTGATGCATATTCTACAAATTTTTGATTAAAATCAAAATGTGAAAATGCATAAGTTAGTCCTTCACAAAATGTAACTACCGGTTCATACTGATATGTCAGATCAAATCTGTCAAAATAATCGTAGAGTACAGATATATCTCCACATCTGACTCCGGCCGCTATAGCCCTGCTGATACAGTAAAGAATCCTGTTCTGGTCAAAGATGTTTCCACACATGAACGTCATATCATCTATACTAGTATCTTCTGTGAGACTGATCTTATCGTAATTTTCAAGATATTTTCTGGCATAGTAATATACTTTTCTGTAATTCTTTTTTTCCCAATAACCTATTACAGCGTAAAAACATAATCCAGTTTCTGCTTTTTCGGTATTTCTCATATCAGAAAGAAATTCCTTCAGATTTGAAAACAATTTATCATACTGGTATGTTTGAATCTCCGAAATCAGAATCCCCTCATAAAAAATACATCTGAATTTATTTGTAAGTTCATCATCTCGATTCACTATCATTTGATTTGAATTAAGACAGAGCTCTTCCAAAGCATTGTAATCATGTGTACTATTATATTCCTGAACCAGTTGAATCCTCCAATACGGATTATATGGTTCCTTCTGCATCATTTCTTTTAAAAGCGGAATATTCCTATTGGACTTTTCAAATAGTATTTTTTGATCTGTAAAAACATAGCCATAATGGTGCACAAAGCAATTGAGACCTTTTACTTTTCCACTAACAGGCTGCGGATACTCATGAATTTTTCCATGGAATTCCAAGCCACTGACTTTTTTTACTATTCTTGGATTCCAAGCATCAGTGTATTTTTTCCCTTCATAATCTTTATAGTTTCTTATAATATATTTGGCGATTCCATAACTCTTATATTCACCTGAATTAAAGAAATCGACTATATCATCAGTGTTCTCAAACCACTCATCGTCATCGACAAACATAAACCACTGGCCTGTGCACTCTTTAACTCCAGCATTTCTGGCCTTTGCAAAGTCATTGCACCACTTGAATTCAACTACTTTGTCAGCATACTTTGAAAGCAGTGGCTTAGTATCTGGACCACAGCCTGTGTCTACTATGACAATTTCGCTCGACATTCGATTCCTAATAGTCATCAGTGAGTCGAGACACTTCACCATCTCGTCCTTATTCCTTCCCGAACAGAGAAGAGAGATTGAAAGCAATGGCTGTGTATTTTCTTTTTTCATAAAACACCTCTGAAAAAACAAAGACGGGAGTCCGCAATATACGGACTCCCGTCTGCCGCGTGTGCGGTCTGTGCACTAATTTTTTGAAATAATAATGTAGATACGATACCTTTGATCTGACTATTACTGCAGAAGTGAAAGAACACCCTGGTTAGACTGATTAGCCTGTGCGAGCATTGACTGGCCAGCCTGCTGAAGGATATTGTTCTTGCTCCAGGTAACCATCTCTTTAGCCATATCTGTATCACGAATACGTGACTCAGCTGACTGAGTATTCTCTGAGATGTTGTCCAGGTTAGCGATCGTGTGCTCAAGTCTGTTCTGAACGGCACCAAGTGAAGCACGCTGTGAAGAAACGATATCAATAGCTTTCTGAATAGCGCTCATTGCATTACCAGCATTCTCATAAGAGTTAACAGAAAGCTTGGTACCATCAATTCCAAGGCCACTTGTACTCATATTACCAATGCTGAGAACAATAGACTGACCTGAAAGAGCACCAACCTGAAGGCTCTTTCCAGTGAAATGACCATCGAGAAGATTCATAGTGTTGAACTGTGTAGTAGACTGAACTCGATCGATCTCTGATGAGAGCTGGCTCATCTCGAGCTGAATTTCTGAACGATCCTTCGTAGTATTAGTATCGTTGGCAGCCTGTGTAGCAAGTTCGTTCATACGCTGAAGCATTGAGTGAACTTCGTTTAAAGCACCCTCAGCTGTCTGAACTACTGATACACCATCCTGAGCGTTAGTTGAAGCTCTATCAAGGCCACGAACCTGTGATCTCATCTTCTCTGAAATAGCGAGGCCTGCTGCATCATCTGCTGCACGGTTGATCTTGTATCCTGATGAAAGCTTCTCTGTGCTCTTAGCTCTGGCATTTGTTGTGATGCCTAACATTCTGTTGGCATTAGCTGCCTGCATGTTGTGCTGTACTACCATAATAATTTACCTCCATGTAATAACTCCAGAAATTTCTGGAATCGGCAGGAAATCCATTCCCTGTCTTGTAACAATGTCTTCGGATTCATAAGACCTCTGCGCCGCCGCCCTAGTGCACATAAAGCTTTAACGCTTCGATAAAACTCATCCGATTTTCTTTACACTTTTATTATCGGGGGCTCTCAAAAATATATAACCCCTTTTTGAAATTTTTTTTTAAAAATTTTTACGGATTTATTAATGGTAAATGCTGCGTCCGTTTATCGTAAGTTTAGGGGTCTATTTCTGGTAAACCGCGATGCTCTCCTTTGGCATCGTGATCGTCCCATCCTTCTCTGTGATCTGCTGCTTTCCTACTGTAAGAACTCCCTTCAATTTATTATATCCGTCTGGAAGATCAGAAGTCTTTAGTGTTTTGGGTTTATCGCTGGTGTTGTAGACGATAGCGAGTGGTTTTATCTTTGAATCGTCTGATGTCTTTGTGACAATGAGAATGCTGTCATTTGATGCGCTTTCCACTCTGACTTTTCCTCTCGCGATAGCCGGGAACGAATTTCTAAGCTTTATGGCCTGCTTTACATAGTTTAAGATTGAGGTTTGGGATTTGGCCTGCTTGTCCTCGGGAGCGTACTTCATTTTGAAGAGTTCCATGTCCTTCGGACCCTCGGTCATGCCTTTTGCGCCGCTGTCAGCCGTCCAGTACATCGGAGCGCGCTTGTTTTCGTCTTTGCCGCTGCCCTTCATTCCGATCTCTTCGCCGTAGTAGACGAAGGCGCTGCCGCTCATCATCAGATTAAGGCCCTCTGCGAATTTTGTCTTAGAGCCGTCGTCGCCCGGATAGTAGCCGGCTGAGCGCGCCATATCGTGGTTCGTGTAGAATGGTGCCTCTATTCCTCTGCCTGATGAATTCTTCGCTATTTCGTCCTGGGCCCTGACCATCTCTTCTCCGAAGCTCTTTGCCGAGGTCTGGCCGCTTACTGTCTTTGCAATCGTGCCCTCGTCGTTCGCGAAGTCGAAGTCAAAGAAGCTGTCGACGCCGCTCTGATAGTATCTGGCATACTGTGTCAGGTCAGCCCAGCACTCTCCGACTATATAGGCGTCTGGATTTTTTGCTTTGACTTCGTCGTTTAACCACTTCAGGAATGCGATATTTTTCTTTTCATTTCCTGTGTAATAATATGTAGTGGCGTCGAGCCTGAATCCGTCTACTCCTTTGTCCAGCCAGAAATCGGTTATCTTTTTTATCTCGTTTCTTACTTCTTTATTGTCTAGGTTCAGGTCCGGCATGCCTTCCCAGAACTGTGCCTCGTAGTACCACCTGCTGCCGTAGAGCTGCTTATAGCCGCTGTCTTCCTCCCTGGAAAAATTGTAATATTTTATATATTTACATTTCTCAGGGTCCGGTTTCTGTCCGTCCTTTAAGCTCTTCAAATACTCTGCTGCCTTTTTAAACCAGGGATGCTCGACCGACGTGTGGTTTAATACGAGGTCGGTGATAAGCTTTATGCCTTTCTTGTGGCAGGCCGCGACGAGGTTTTTAAAATCCTCCATCGTGCCATATTCCTTGTCGACTGCCATATAATCGGAGACGTCGTATTTGTGATAGGTAGGTGAAGGGCAGATCGGCATCAGCCAGATCTGGTTGAAGCCAAGGCCCTTGATATAGTCTAGCTTCTCCTCGACTCCTTTCAGGTCGCCGACCCCGTCGCCGTTCGAGTCGTAAAATGATCCGACAAATATCTCGTATGTCGTGCGGTACTTGTCATCCGGGACATTTTCCTTATTTTTGCCGTTGATGCTTTCCATATAGGAAACGGCTTCTGCCTTTTTTCCTGTGGTCCTGCTGCCGCAGCCTGTCAGTAGTGTCGACAGCGCAAGCGCCGCTGTCAGGACCGCGCTTAAAATTCTCTTCTTCAAAGCAATCCTCCTTTGCCTGTCTTATTTTATAATATTTCTCTTAAAAAGTGTGCCGCTTCGCAAAATCTGTTATAATATTGACACGAAACGTAAAAAATGGACATAGGAGATCTTACTTTGGCTTGCAAATGGAAAGCCGTCCTCTTTGACATGGACGGGACTATTACCGACACCGAGAAAATTTACAACTATTTCTGGAACAATTGCGCGAAGGCGCTTGGGATGTATGATTTCACCTATCAGGATTCTCTCGACCTTCGCTCCTTAAATCACGATGACTCGAAAAAGCTCCTCGAAGAGCGCCACGGGCAGACTGTGGATTATGACAAGCTCCACAAGACTGTCGGAAATTGCGTCAGGAAATATCTGCAGGAAAATCCTGTGCCTTTAAAGCCCGGGATCATGGACATTTTAAATGAATGCCACCGCGTCGGGATTCACCCTGTCGTTGTCACGGCTACGAATCTCGCGGCCGCCACCGAACGGCTCAAAAGCGCCGGGCTTTTTGAACATTTCGACGATGTTATCAGTGCCCACGAAGCGAAGCGCGGGAAGCCCTACCCTGACCCCTATCTGATGGCCGCCGAGCGGCTTTCGCTCATGCCTTCCCTGTGTCTTGCTGTCGAGGACTCGCCGAACGGCTGCATGTCCGCGATCAACGCCGGCATGGACACGATCATGGTTCCCGACCTGACAGAACCCGATGCCGCACTAAAAAAGAGGCTCTTTGCAGTCGCAAAGAGCCTCGCGGATATCATTCCGATAATTTCGGGGTGATGATTTCAATATGTAGATTCGCGGAGCTGGAAATATACAAGCTTCGTTCTCGCAGTTTCAGTATGGATATACATGAGGATTAAAATCTTAAAGAATAAAAATCCAGTCTCAATATAGATCCGCTACACTTCAAGAATATTAAACGCTTGATAGCAGGTTTTAATATAGGCTTTTGCGGAGCCGGAAATCTTAAATGCATTGTAGAATATTCACAAGCAATGGCTGTATATTAAAAGCTTGAAATGAACTCTTTAAGATTTTTTATCATTATCACATTCATCTTGAAAATAACTAAAAGCTCTTTAAGAAATTAACTTCCTCCCAGCTCTATATTGATACTGGAAGAAAGCCATTGTATTAATTTCACCCCGGAAATGGCTATACTGAAAACGTGGCCACCAGATATACGGGCAGACAAAAGCCAGTGCAGACACATGTGGCTTTGTATCAAGAAGCAGCGCTGCAGATACGGGGGCCTTTTTTCCCAGGAAGCAGCTCCGCAGATACGGGGGCCTTTTTTCCCAGGAAGCAGCGCCGCAGATAGGGACGGGCTCGCGACCTTAGGATTTTTCGTTGTGAGCGTGTGCGCTAGCTGCGGCCTGGGTGGCCACCCGCCTGAACCATAAACGCATGAAAACCATACATTGGCCAGAAGGCCGCAATTAGGCGCGCACACGCGAACAGAAAAATCCTACGGAGCGAGGCCGGCCATCTGCGGCGCTGCTTCGGACTAAAAGACATAATTATCTGATAATTCTAAAAATGGGACAAAAAGAGCGGTTCGCCGTTTCCGCTCTGACTTCGTCCTTCGGACTCGTCAATCGCGGACGGCTATCGCATGGGCGGTTTATAATGCTCTCGCTTCGTCCTACGGACTCGCGACAGCATAACAACCGCTCCAACCGTCCCTGCTGTCCCTAATAGAGAGGGGAAGGGTAGATGCCTTCCTCGACCATTTTTTTGAAGGAAGCCTGTACTGCCGGGACGTCTTCCTTGTAGGTGAGGCCGTACCAGGTGTCGTGTGATTTCAGAACTTTGACGTCGATCTCCTTCTTCTCGAGGAGCTCGCCAACGAATTCAGGGATCAGGAACTCGTCCTTCATCGGATCGCCATTGCCTTTGTTAAGGAGGTTGTCGAGGAAATCCTCGAAGCCCTTCTCGAGCTTAGGCATAAAGTCAGGAGTAAATCCCCACATGTTCATGGAAACGAGTGAGTTCACGTCGAGTACGCCATGCTCACCTTTGGCTCCGCCATCAGGAAGCTTCTCGATGTCGTGTGTCTCGTCAATGCCTGTCAGATAGCCGTCATCTGATGCAGCGCATACGCCACGGGTAACGGTTCCGAAATCGCTTAAAGTATTCTTTAGGAGGAAGCCAGCCATGCAGTAGTGGCCCTCTGAGCCGTCAGGTACGTTCTTCAAGTAGTCTGCGACTACGCGGAATGCTTCCTTGCCATAGTAGTCGTCGGCATTTATTACAGCAAATGGTTTGTCAAGAAGAGTGGAAGCTGAAAGGACAGCCTTTCCTGTTCCCCAGGGCTTCGTGCGGCCCTTTGGAAGTGAGAATCCGTCAGGAAGAAGAGTAAGGGACTGCTTTACATAGTAGACACGGACATTCTTCTTAGCGGCCATCTTCTCGACGCGCTTTCCGATAATATCCATGAAATCCTTCTCTATCTCATCTCTGATGATAAATACGATCTCGTTAAATCCTGCCTCGATAGCGTCATGAACTGAGTAGTCCATGATGATACTTCCGTCTTCGCCAACTGGAGACAACTGCTTTATGCCTTCACCAAAACGTGAGCCGATACCGGCTGCCATAATTACTAATGATATATCTTTCATATTTATTTCCTGAAAAACAGCAGCGAATGTCTTTCACATTCGCTGTCTGATTAAATGCTTAAATTATAATTAGTTTCCTGGATATGTGATGACTGAGTCGATGTCGTAGTCCTTGAGTCTCTCGCGGCCTTTAAGTCCTGCGAGCTCCATAAGGAAGATCATCTTTACGACTTTGCCACCGAGCTTCTCTACGAGCCTGGCTGCTGCCTCGATCGTGCCGCCTGTGGCGATCAGGTCATCTACTAAAACGACCTTCTGGCCTGGCTTTACGGCATCCTTGTGCATCTCGATAGTAGCTGTGCCATACTCGAGATCGTATGTCTGTGATACTGTCTCTGCAGGAAGCTTTCCTGCTTTTCTGATAAGCACGAATGGCTTATGAAGATTATACGCAAGAGGAGTTCCGAAAATAAATCCTCTCGACTCGGTTCCAGCTATCACATCGAAATCCACGCCGTCGAGGAAGCTCTGGAGCTGGTCTATAGCGAGCTTGAATCCATCCGGATCCTTGAGCACTGTCGTGATGTCACGGAACATAATGCCCTTCTTAGGGAAATCCGGGATCGTACGTACATAATCTTCTACTTTGTTCATTTGTAAGTATCTCCTATAAATTTATTTGGTTCAGCCTCTCTCAACCCTGTCCTCTACTCTCTTCACGAGTTCTGGGAACTGCTGGAGGATATTCGTCATATCCTCGAAGATAAGGCTCTTCTTCGTGATATTTGTAGAGAGGGTATCGATATGGTCAGCCACTGTCTGATAATATGGCTTCGACTCTTCCATCGTAGACTGCAGTGTAGTCATATCCTCTGAGCACTTGTCGATAACGCCGACCATGTTCGTGTTGCCGTCTTCGATCTCGCCGGCTACTGACTTGATAGAATCTACGACTTCCTCTGTCTCATTGATATGAGTCATAGAATCCTGGATAGCTGATCTCGTATCGTTGATAGAGTTCATCAGACGGTTGTTGTTCTGGTTCAGCTTGTCCATAGACTCGCCGATAGAAGCTACGAGTGTCTTGATGTTACTCGAGAGCTCATTTACCTGATCTGCAACAACTGCGAAGCCACGGCCGCTCTCTCCTGCTCTGGCTGCCTCGATAGATGCGTTTAAAGCGAGGAGGTTGGTCTGGTTTGCGATACCGTTGATCGCATTTACCTTGTCGAGGATCTCATCGAAACTGGACTGGAACTCCTTGAATACTTCCTCTACAGTGGAGATAGTGTCATTTACAGAAGATGAAGATGTGCGGACATTGTTCATGTTCTTGTGTGTGTCATCTGCTGTAGTGAGCATCTTCTTAATGATCTGCTCAAAGTTCTCAGTAACTGAGGTAACTTCCTTGAAGCGCTCATTGAACTGCTCCATGGTATCTGTAACTTCCTCGGAACGCTTCTCAACCTCTTCGAATGAATTCTTAATATCGTTCAGTGAATTCGTTGTATCAAGCTCCTCCTGCTGAAGCTTATCCTTCTGCTCGAGAATGTACTTTCCACTGTCAATGACAGGCTGCATCTCCTTGGTGATGTCTAACTTCTCTTTAACCTCAACAGGTTCCTGTTCAGTCTGCTTCTTTTTCTTGCCGAACATAAGTGTTTCCCTCCATTTTATTCAAATACTGCCATAACCATGGTCTGATTGATATGCTGTCTTCCGAACTGCTCGCCGCCTCCGACATAACCTGTCGAAACTGCTGTGCCTTCGCTGAAATCGCGGAGGTATTCGTTCATGTAGTTCTCCTGTGTAAAGAGCGTATATCTGAATATGCAGTTTACCGAGAGAATCAGCGACGGAGTAGGAATCTCCTCTCTTCTCTTCGCAAGCGTATCTGCGTTGATCTGCTTGTAATCAAGCCTCCTGCAGAAACTGATCCTGTCGTTTAAGTTCACTCTCTTGTAACACTCAATAGAGCCGTCGTTCTTGACCTCTCTCATCGATGCAATAAAAAGATCGTCGCCAACTTCTCTTCCAAGTGGAGAATTCAGGACATTTCCCTCTATATCGCCTTTAGCAACTCCTGTCTCCTCTGAGTAGACATCTGTGGCCGGCCTGTAATCGAGTTCTACTACAGCCTTTCTCATCAGGTCCACCTTGGTAGCGGTGTGCTCAATCGGAGAATCCTGCAAGCCGTAGATATTCTCCATAGCCGTATATACGCGGCCCTCAGTATTCTTTATCGCGATAAACGCGCAGGCGTTCTCAAAAGTCTCTCCGTTCACACAGACCTTCGATGGCTGACCCTCAGGGGTCCCGTAAACAGTTCCCCCAATAAGAGGAATGTCATCACTGGCAAGCTCCATATGTACAGTGGAGACGAGTACTTCCTCGTCGTTCGTGCAGAATTCAAATATGACTCCGTTGTCCTTCGACGGACGGATCTGGTCGAGAGCTTCGCTCATATGAATGACATCCGCAAGAGGCGCCGTAGCCAGGTGCTTTATGACATCTGCCTTGACTTCACATCCGCTCATAAGAGCTGTGACTGTAAGGCCATTGTTCTGATCAACCTTGTCTCCGTGATACCAGATACCCGAAGTACCTATGATCTGCGCATTGGGATATGCCTTCCTGAGTCCGGCCGAAACTTCTTCGAGCCACGCGTAGTTACAGTAAAAAATAATCCCTTTCGGACTTCCTGCGAGCTTTTCTGTGACTTCTGCTACAGCTGCATCTGCCGATCCGCTATAGCTGACAGCTAACTGACTTTTCACTCTTACTGCCCTCCTTAACTAATGTCTTCCCATTGCAGACTCACACAACACTATTTTATTTTTTTAAAGTGATATTGTCAACCTATTTACATAAAAAAAGCCGCCAGAATTGATAGATTTCTGGCGGTTCCTGCTGCTTTTCCGGAAACTGATTTATTAAATTTTCATTACTCGTGTGTAAAATCCGAACCAAAATACTTGATTGAGAGCTTCTTTAAGGTTCCATCCGAGCGCATTTCCTTTAATGCCTTGTTTATCGCGGAGCGAAGCGTGTCGTTGTTCTGTCCCTTCTCAAGCGGGATTCCGTACTCTGTCGCCTCTTTGGCTGTGGCTGCGACTTCAAGTGGTGCGCTCGGATTCGTCTTCATGTAATCTCCGAATGCGGTCGAAGCATTTATTGAAGCGTCAACCTGTTTGTTTGCCACCATACGAAGAGTATCGGCTAAAGTCTCAACGCCCTTTACCGTGGCGCCGTATTTCTCACCGATCTCCTGATAGGTGGAGCCGATTGAGTTTGCTGTGGTCTTTCCCTTCAGGTCTTTAAAGCTCTTGATATCGGTGTTTCCTTTTTTTACGATAAGAACTGTGTGGTCGTAGGCATACGGATCTGTGAAATCGTATTTTTGCTGGCGCTCCTTTGTGATATCGACGCCGTTTACGACCATATCGTATCTGCCGGAATCCATTCCTGCAAAAAGGCCGTCCCACGCTGCCTCGTGAATCTCAGCCTTAACTCCGAGCCTCTTTGCGATGTTCTGCGCGACCTCAACATCGTAGCCGACAAGCTTGTCGTTCTTGTCATGGTATGAGAACGGCTGCCAGTCGCCCTCGAGACCTACCGAGATCTTTCCAGCGCTCTTAATCTTGGCTAAATGGTCTGCTCCGGTTCCGCTTCCGCAGGCGCAAAGCAGTGTTGTCGCTGCACACAGTACAAATGCCAATAATTTTTTCTTCATCTTGCATTTTCCTCCATTCTCAAAAATTCCCGGGTTCTCTCCTCTTTCGGGTTATTGAAAAATTCCTCCGGAGTGCCGCTCTCTGCGACCACTCCCTTATCCATAAAAATGACCCTGTTCGATACATCCCTCGCAAAGGACATCTCATGAGTTACCACAAGCATAGTCATACCGTCAGAAGCGAGCTGCCTCATAACAGTAAGCACCTCTCCCGTAAGCTGCGGATCGAGTGCCGATGTCGGCTCATCGAAATAGATGATCTCCGGATCCGTCGCAAGTGCCCTCGCTATCGCGACTCTCTGCTGCTGACCACCCGAAAGCTGCGAAGGATACTGCTTTGCATAGTCGGCCATTCCGACACGGTCGAGCATATCCATGGCTTTTCTGTCAGCCGCGTCGCGTGGTACTTTTCTCGCAGATGTGAGGCCTAAGGTCACATTGTCGAGGACGTTTTTATTTCTGAAAAGATTGTAATTCTGGAAGACGAATCCGGTCTTTTTCTGGATCGAGAGGATCTGTTTCTTTGAAATTTCCTTCAGATCGTACTCTGCTTTGTCAAACACCATCTGCCCGGAATCGGCATTCTCCAGAAAATTGATACATCGAAGCAGTGTGGTCTTTCCGGAGCCCGAAGGACCGAGAATAGATACCACATCGCCTTTATTTACATCGAAGCTTATGCCTTTTAAGACTTCAACCCCGTCAAAGGACTTCTGTATATTTTTTATAGAAAGTAATGACATCACTGCCTCCCGTATGCTCCGAGCTTTTTCTCACCAAACCTCTGCAGAAGCGAGATCAGTGTAGAGAACAGCAGGTAAATGACTGCGACTTCAAGGTACAGCGCCATAGTCTGGTAGGTCCTCCCTGCGATTCGCTGCGCCTGGAAAAACATCTCTGTCACCGTGATATTTGCGGCAAGCGATGTGTCCTTTACCATAGATATCAGCTCATTGCCGAGTGCAGGAAACGCCGTCCGAAAAGTCTGCGGCATGATGACATGCCACATGATCTGCCCGTAGTTCATTCCCACACACCTTCCTGCCTCCATCTGTCCGGCAGGAACACTTTCAAGGGCTCCCCTTATTGTTTCGGCAGCATATGCTCCTTCGTTAATAGAAAAAACCAGAACTGCCGCTGGAAATGCCTCGACATTTACTCCTACTGACGGAAGACCGAAAAATATAACATAGAGCTGTACTAAAAGTGGCGTTCCTCTTATCACCCAGATATAAAATCTGCAGATCTCCCGCAGCACCGGAATCTTTGAAAATTGTACGAGCGCCACGATGATAGCGATAACGAGCGCTATCGCAAATGAGATCAGAGTCAGCGGTATAGTCATCGTAAGTCCGCGGTACATAAGGACTGGGAACGAATCGGCTATGACCTTCCATACGTTCTGCATTTTTTACTCCTTTTTACTCACTCCCTCCCAGCGGTGCCCCGCGAGATGAGTCAGGAACAGTATTCCTCTTACTATTAGTTCAATGCACATGGCGGTCCAGACTCCGCGAAGCCCCATTCTCGACGAGAGAACTGCGGCCATCGGAATCCTGATTCCCCACATGCTTATTACATTTCTGTTCATTGATGCAAGCGTATCGCCGGTCCCGCGGAACACTCCGCCTGCTACGATCGATGCGCCAAACATCGGCTCTGCAAATGCCTCAATACGAAGCACCGCTGTGCCAAGCTCCCTGATATGTCTGTTCGGACTTAAGATTCCTATCATCTGCGGTGCAAAAATATACATCAGGACTCCTGCACCGGACATGACCACCATTCCGCTTATCGTTGTAAGCCATCCGAGTTTTCTCGTAAGCTCATGCCGGCCTGCTCCGTAGCACTGCCCGATAAGGGTTACTGCGGCCGACTGGATACCATACCCCGGCATGTAGCAGAGGCTCTCTGCGGTTACCGCAAAAGAATTCGCGGCAATCGCCACGGCTCCGAGCGGTGCGACTATCGTTGTGGATACGACCTGAGCTCCGCCCATTATAAGCGACTCAATCGCAGACGGAATCGAAATTCGAAAAGCCCTCTTGATCGTCCGCCTTATATCGTGCATTTTTTCTCCGGCTCTGGGACGGAGGAGCTTCGATATTTTTAAAACATAGATGAGTCCGGTCGCCGCAGCGACAGCCTCGGCAAGCGCTGTTCCAAGTGCGGCTCCCTGAATAGTCATCCCGAAACCAAATATCCTTATCCCGTTTACCGTTCTCGTCGGAAAAATAAATATCAGGTTAAATATCACATCGAGAATGCACTCGAGCACTCCCAGAAAGCTGGGAAGCTTCATATTTCCGGCAGCCTCGACAATTCCCGCTGTCGAATACATCATCTGCATCGTCGGGAGTGCCGCCGCATAGATCACAAAATACTGCGATGCTCTCGGGGCTACGTTTTTGTCTCCTCCGAGAAGTACCGGTATCTTTCCTGAAAAAATAACACAGACCGCCGACAGTACTATGCTTATAACAAGCGCCGTAAGCAGTCCGATTTTTACAATATTTCTGGCTTCCTTCTCCTCTCCGGCCCCGATCCTGTGCGCGACAAGGACCCCGAAGCCGATACATGCCGAAGTACAGATACCTCCTATAAGCCAGGTCGTAGACGAAACAAGTCCTATCGCCGCCGAATCCGTGGCTCCCAAAAGTCCGACCATCGATGCGTCGATATACTGCATCAATATCGAAGAGAGCTGGGCGATTATCGCGGGGAAAGCAAGCTCTGCTATAAGCATAACTTCCTCCCGCCTCGAAAGCGTCTCTCCCTGGCGCATTGCAGCCAGTAGATTTTTACGCACTTTCATTCAATTTTACTCCTGAAAAATCAGCTTTGCTAATTATATAATACATTGTGTACAATGTAAAGCGTTTTTTAGCAAACTCCCCTGGGGTATCACTGGCGGCTCTGTCTCAAATATTTTTTATAATACAAAAGAGGCCGTTGCCACGACCTCTTAATTTTTAGTATGTAGTATGGAAGGATGTATGTGAAAAATTATTTCTTAAGTGACTCGAAGCCCTGCTCGAGGTCCTCGATGATGTCGTCAATGTGCTCGGTTCCGATTGAAAGACGGATCGTGTTCGGCTTGATGCCCTGCTCTAAGAGCTCCTCCGGGCTGTCCTCTGAGTGTGTAGTTGAAGCCGGGTGGATAACGAGTGACTTGACATCTGCGACATTTGCAAGGAGTGAGAAAAGCTCAAGATGATCGATGAACTTCTTGGCTGTGTTCTCATCGCCCTTGATGTCGAAGGTGAAGATCGATGCACCGCCGTTCGGGAGGTACTTCTTATAGAGCTGCTGCTGCAGATGGTCCTTTGATGCTGCCGGGTGAGAGATGTACTCTACCTCAGGTCTGGTCTGTAAGTATTCAACTACCTTCAGTGCGTTCTGAACCTGTCTCTCGACACGGAGTGAAAGTGTCTCAAGTCCCTGAAGGAAGATCCATGCGTGGATTGGGCTTAAGGTAGCGCCCTCATCGCGAAGGATGATGGCACGAAGATAAGTAGCGATAACAGCCGGTGCTGTGTCCTTTGCGAATGAAAGTCCATGGTAGGATGGGTTTGGTTCTGTAAGCCATGGGTACTTGTCTGATGATGCCCAGTCGAACTTTCCGCCGTCTACGATGACACCGCCGATCGTGGTTCCGTGGCCGCCGATAAACTTTGTAGCTGAGTGAACTACGATATCAGCGCCGTACTCTATCGGTCTGATATAATATGGAGTAGCGAAGGTGTTATCTACGATGAGCGGAAGGCCGTGCTTATGAGCGATCTCGGCCCACTTCTCGATGTCTACCACCTCGCTGTTCGGGTTTCCAAGTGTCTCTACATAAAGGGCCTTGGTGTTATCCTTGATAGCGCCTTCGATCTCGTCGTAGTTGAACGGGTCTACGAATGTAGTGTTTACGCCGTAGTCTACAAAGGTATGAGCGAGGTAATTATATGTACCGCCGTAGATGTTCTTTGCTGAAACGATGTGGTCTCCTGCCTTTGCTACCGCCTTGAAAGCGTAGGTAACAGCTGCTGCACCTGATGAAACAGCTAGTGCTGCAACGCCTCCCTCTAAGGCTGCGATTCTTCTCTCGAAAACGTCCTCTGTAGGGTTTGTAAGTCTGCCGTAGATATTTCCGGCGTCCTTGAGTCCGAATCTGGCCTCAGCGTGGTCTGAATTATGGAATACATATGATGATGTCTGATAAATAGGTACTGCTCTTGAATCAGTAACCGGGTCTGCCTTCTCCTGTCCTACGTGAAGTGCAAGTGTCTCAAAATGAAGATTTCTCTCTGCATATGGTTTAGCCATGGTATTTACTCCTCTCGGGTATATTTCTTAATAGTCTGATCTGGTCCCTTACTCTTTAAAGATTACTGAAAGAGCGCTGTCGATAAGTACCTGTCTCCTGAGTCTGGAAGAAGTGCTACGATGTTCTTTCCCTTGTTCTCAGGTCTGCCTGCTAATATATCTGCTGCCTTTAAAGCTGCTCCTGATGAAATTCCTACGAGTGTGCCCTCTGTAACTGCAAAGCGGCGGCCCTCTTCGAATGCGTCATCGTTCTCAATGGTGATGATCTCGTCGTAAACCTTGGTGTCAAGGACCTTCGGTACGAATCCTGCGCCGATTCCCTGAATCTTATGAGGTCCTGCCTGGCCCTTGGAAAGTACCGGGCTTCCGGCTGGCTCTACTGCTACGATCTTTACATCAGGGTTCTTCTGCTTAAGGTAATGGCCAACTCCCGTAAGTGTTCCGCCTGTACCAACGCCTGCTACGAAGAAGTCTACCTTGCCGTCTGTCTGATCCCAGATCTCCGGTCCTGTGGTCTTCTCGTGTGTAGCTGAGTTGGCTGGGTTATCGAACTGTGCCAGGATAACTGATCCCGGAATTGTCTTCTGAAGTTCATTGGCCTTCTCGATGGCTCCCTTCATTCCCTTGGTTCCGTCTGTAAGAACCAGCTCTGCTCCGTATGCCTTAAGAAGGTTTCTCCTCTCAACTGACATCGTCTCCGGAAGTGTGATGATGACCTTGTATCCCTTGACTGCTGCTACTGCTGCGATTCCGATTCCAGTATTTCCTGAGGTAGGCTCGATAAGAGTCTGGCCTGGCTTGATCCGTCCGCTCTTCTCTGCATCCTCAATCATTCCAAGTCCGATACGATCCTTAACTGATCCTGCCGGGTTAAATGCCTCGAGCTTGGCGAAAATGTTCGCATCAGCTGCTCCTGCTGCCTTAGCGTAACGATCTGCCTTCAGAAGTGGTGTATTTCCAATCAGTTCCAGTGTGCTGTTAATATACTTACTCATAATAAAAATCCTTTCATCCAATATCATCGCGGAACCCTGATCCGCAATTTCAAAATCTCTTATCAATAAAATGTCTTATGCAGAAAGCCTCATACAAACTGTATCTCTCATGCTCCAACATCGAATGTTCTTAATAATCTCTTCCATCATAGCCTCCTTTTTTCTTGGCCACAATTCCTATAGACTTAATAGGTTTTCTTGACTATGTTTGTATTATATTCATATTAAACCTATTTGTCAATAGGGTTTTTGATTTTTCTCAAAAAAATTATGGGACAGTAGGGACGGTTCTTTTTGTCCCATTTTTAGATTATTCAGACAATTATGCTTTTTTTAGCCCAAAGCAGCGTCGCAGATGGCCAGGTCTCGCTCCGTAGGATTTTTCTGTTCGCGTGTGCGCGCCTAATTGCGGCCTTCTGGCCAATGTATGGTTTTCATGCGTTTATGGTTTAAGCGGGTGGCCACCCAGGCCGCAGCTAGCGCACACGCTCACGACGAAAAATCCTAAGGTCGCGAGCCCGTTCCATTCTGCGTCGCTGCTTCTGAGGTGAAGTCATTTGTATCTGCAATGGCTTATTTTTAAGGAGGTGCAATGGGACAAAGAAGCTCCGCATGGGAGGGATATGGGGTAAGCACACTGTAAAGAATTATCTTCCGGCTCCGCGGTAGTGGTACTTTCAATATAGGCTTACATGTAGTTAAAAATCATCAAATGTGCCTGCCCGCTGTGCAGTATATAAGAATTGATTTCAATATTGACATCCGCGGAGCTGGAAATCTTAAATGCATTGTAGAATATTCAGAAGCAATGGCTGTATATAAAAACTTGAAATGTACTCTTTAAGATTTTTGAGCATTACCCCACACGTCTTGAGAATACTTGAAAGTTCTTTAAGAATTTGACTTCCTCCCCGATCTATCTTGATACTGGAAGAAAGCCGTTGTATAAATTTCGCACCGGAAGAAATTATACTGAAAACGTGGACAAACAGATTTACGTGCAGGCAAAAAAAGGCAGCGTCGCAGATAGAGACGGTCTCGCGACCTTAGGATTTTTTGTCGTGAGCGTGCGCGATGTTGCCGCCCGGGTGACCACCCGCCAAAATCATAACCATTATAAGGCCATACATTGGTCAGAGGGCGGCACATAGACGAGCGCACGCGAACAGAAAAATCCTACGGAGCGAGACCGTCCATCCGCGGCGCTGCTTCGGACTAAAAATACATAATGTGTCAGATAATTCAAAAAGTGGGACAAAAAGAACCGTCCCTAGTGTCCCATTACGTCTCCTCTGTCGGTTACGATGTGGTAGCCTCCCGAGGCTGCCCTGGCTGCGATGCAGTCGGCGCAGGCCTTAGAGAGCTCGCCGGTGCAGATTTTATTTTCATAGAGGGAATATAGTTTTCTGAATTTCGTTGGGGAGAGGTTTGGCATTACGACGTTGGCCCCGGCGGAGAGGCCGTACTCCCTGCCTTTTGGATGGATCGTGCCGAGCGCTGTTGTTGCGGGGATAAGGGCATACGGAAACATCAGCCGAAGGATTGAGATAAGCCGCAGAGTCATGGCAAGAGAGCCGTTGCAGCAGTTTTTGAACGGGGTGGCGTGGTGAGTCAGATACGGACCGATGCCTATCATATCGGGAGCGAGCTCCTGCAAAAAACGCAGGTCAGAAAGAATGCACTCCGGCGTCTGTTTTAAAGTGCCGACCATAAATCCGGAGCCGACCTGGTAGCCGATATCTTTTAAGTCAAAAAGGCACTGCTTTCTATGGGAAAGTGAAAGCTCAGCCGGGTGAAGTATTCTGTAATGCTCTTCCGATGCGGTCTCGTGGCGCAGAAGGTAGCGTTCGGCTCCGGCCTTGAAATATTTTTCATAGGATTCGCGGGACTTTTCTCCGATGGAGAGTGTGATCGCGCAGTCGGGATATTTCTGATGAAGGGATAAGACAATGTCACAGATCCGCTGGTCCGTGTAGTACAAATCTTCGCCGCCCTGAAGCACAAAGGTCCTGTAGCCTAAGCCATAGCCCTCTTCAGCGCATTTTAAAATATCTTCCTTTGAAAGGCGGTATCTCGTAAGCCCGGCGTCGTCTCTTCTGATACCGCAGTAATAGCAGTTATTTTTGCAAAAATTCGTGAATTCGATAAGGCCCCTGACATATACAGCAGTGCCGTATTCGGCTCTTCTGACCTCGTCGGCAGTCCCAAAAAGCAGCTCCTCGTCATCTGTAAACTGCAGATTCAAAGGAAGCCTTTTCACCGGATGCGCGCCGGCCTCCGGTGTGTTCGGGAAAAGGCTTTCATCTGTGCCTGTAGGCATCGTTAAGAGACGAATCATCTCTTCGTCACTTAAATCTCTATTTATTTTAAGCTTTTCAATAAGTTCTTTCATTTTAAAATGCCTGGTGCTTTACGACTTCGTACTCATTGTCCGACTGGTAGTATGGGCAGGAAGAATAGTGGCCTCCGTAGAGTCGGGCCATATCGTCCTCATCCATATCCACATCACAGACGTAAGCTTCCTCGTCGTCGTCCCAGACCAGGTTGTTGCAGGTGTCACATTGATTTCCGTTCATATCATTTAAAAATAAAAAATCTGATCAGCCCGCCAGCGACGCAGGCAATTACAATTGCAAGGATCATGATAAAAACCTGATACTTCGTGTGGCTTTTACCCCACTTCGTATGCATGATCGCAAGATATATCAGGACTCCACCGATCAGGCAGATAAAACTTGTGATAACTCCTACCCAATCCATAAAAATTACCTCCTTATGCTCCGACAGCTCCGAGAAGACCATAGCTTAAGGATGCCACAATCACCGTAGCCATGGCGATTCCTATAAGGATAGCAATGCTTGCCTTCTTTAAATCCATATCCAGAAGGGATGCGATAAGGCTTCCGGTCCAGGCTCCCGTGCCGGGAAGCGGGATTCCAACAAAGAGCATCAGAGCGACAAACTCGCCATTTTTCAGCGAGTCACTTCTTTTTGCGGCGTGGCGCTCGACCCAGTCTGCCAGGCCATGCATCCTCGTGCCCTTCATCCAGTGCAGGATTTTCTTGATGAAAAGAAGGATAAAAGGTATCGGCAGGATATTTCCAATGACACAGAGCGGAACTGCAGTGGTGACAGGCACTTTAAGAAGCGCCGAAGCTATAAGGCCGCCGCGGCACTCGAGTATAGGAAAAAGTGATACGATAAATACCGCAACTTCCTTTGACATTATGTGTCCCAGTGAGCCCGCAAACCAATTTACAAATGCGTTCATTATTTATTCTCCAGATATTTCTTTAAAAAATCGAATAGGCCGTCCATCTCTTCCGGAGTGCCGATCGTTACCCGGTTAAAGTCTTGCACCCTCTCGCCCTCGAAGTGGCGGACGAAGATGTTGTTATCCCTTAAGGCCTTAAAGAGCTCCTCACCGGACACTTTATTGTGATGCACGAAAATAAAGTTGCTCCTCGAATCCGGGAAGTCGAATCCGAGCTCTCTAAACCTCTTCTTCGAGCGCTCGCGCTCATTTATTATCGCAAGGCATCTCATTTTAAAATAGTCAGGATCCGACAGGGACGCGATCCCGACTTTCTGTGTCAGAGCGTCTATCGTATAGGAATTGAAAGAATACTTCACATCGTTTAAATATTTTATCAGCTTCTTCGAACCGAATGCGAATCCAAGCCTGCTGCCGGCCATTGCGCGGGACTTCGAAAAAGTCTGCGTCACGAGAAGATTGTCGTACTTATCAATAAGAGGAAGGACCGACTCAGCCCCGAAATCGACGTAGGCTTCGTCGATGATCACGACGCACTGCGGATTGGACTTTATTATCTTCTCGAGAGCCCCGGTTCCTGCGTCGAGTCCTGTCGGCGCATTGGGATTTGGGATAACAATGCCTCCGGCAGTTCCCCTGCAGAATGCGTCTATGTCAAGTGACATATCCTCTTTAAGCGGTACTGTCTCGTATGGGATTCTGAACTCTCCTGCCCAGACATCGTAAAACGAATAAGTCACATCAGGAAACAGAATACCCTCTCCCGATGTAAAAAATGTAAGAAAGCTCATTGCGAGGACATCGTCTGAGCCTACTCCGACAAAGATCTGATCAGCCGGAACAGAGTATGTATCCGAGAGAACTCCAATAAGGCCTGACGCAGTCGGGTCCGGATACTTTCTTAAAAGCTCATAGTCAAAATCAGCTATGGCCCTCTTTACTGCCGGCGCCGGCGGATACGGGTTCTCGTTCGTATTGAGTTTTATGACATCAAGTGCCTTAGGCTGCTCGCCAGGTGTGTACGGAGTGACTTTGTGTACTTTTTCTTCCCAGGTACTGCTCATTTCTGGCCTCGAATTCTTATTGAAAAATTATTGGTTGTAGACGATAACAGGGAAACCCTTCTTGACTTCGCTGTAGCTGTAGAGTTTCGCGGCATTCTCAGGCGGCATATTTACACAGCCGTGAGAACCTGCAGTCTTGTAGATCTGTCCGCCAAATTTTCCGTGACGCCATGGAGCGTCGTGGAAACCGATATTTCCGTTAAAAGGCATCCACCATGAAACAGGTGAAGCATAGCCCTGGCCCTTTAGCGTGGCATCTTTTGTCTTGTAGGTGATCCTGTAGGTTCCGGTCGGTGTACGTCTTCCGTCGACGTCCTTTCCGGTAACTACGTCTGACTCCATGACTCTCTTGCCGTTTATTACAAGGAACATATGCTGAGTCGCAATATTGACCTCTGCATAGCTGTTGCCATAGTCGTGGGCGTAATCGCCGTGATTTGCTGCCCTGTTGCGGTAGACTGGCTCACGGGTCACATCTTTTCCAGCCTGAAGGTCCTTCTTTATCTGGTCTTTCTCGGCATCGTAATTAATCCACCAGCCGTAGTTTCCGCCGGAAACTGTGACGGTCTTTCCGTACTGAGTCTTTAACGTACGTGGCAGGCCCATCGTGTTGTACTTGTAGCCCAGCTTCATCTTGACATATGAATAGATCGCATTGTCGTCAAAGGTGACGTCACCATTCTTTGAAACAGCAAACCACTTTGCCTTGTCTTTGCTGTCAGCCCTGACCTTGCCTTTAGAGCCCATGTCATAGGTGATATTGACCTTCATATATTTATTTAAATTATCGACAGTCTTTTTAAGAACAGCGTTAGTGCTCTTGATCTTCGGATCGATATAGTCTCCGCTCTTGCGAAGGTTTATCGACTCGTCGAGAGACTTCAGGGAATTCTCGATGGTTTTTACAAGTGCCTTCTTATTTATCTCGGTACCATAAACTTCCTTTACGATCACGAATTTGTCACCTGAGAGCTTGTAGTAGGCATTCCTGCGCTTGACCGGGGTTGAAGTGACAGCCGTAAGAGAGTCAACTGCGTCATCAAGTGCTTTCTCGTCGAAATGAGCTGTCATATCCGGGATCTCGACATTCTTTGACTTTTTAAAAAGTGCCTGAATCCATTCTCCCGGCTTCTGCTGATCTAAAATTTTCTGTGCAGCCTGCTTCGCAGATGATTCATCAAGTGAAAGAGAAACGTCTTTGCCGTATATAGTATCTTCAGTCGAATCGCCCTTTATCTTAAGATAGTACGATTCTGACGCATCATTTAAAATATCTACAATGCCGTCTGCATCTTTGCCCTCAGCCTTCTGACTGGCGATAAGGGTGTTCGGCATCACATGACTCTTAAAGTAATATGCCGTTCCGGCATAGGCGGCTGCGAGTGCAGTAATGATAATAACTGTGATAAGTAATCGCTTATGTTTCATTTGTCTGTCCCTTCAGTAAAAATTTCAATCTTTGCCTATAGTACTACAAAAAAACCGCTTTTTCAATGATACATTTCAAATTACATCTTTTAGACCTTCTATTTGCGGATTTTTTGTAGTACAATAGTCCCCATGAGTAATTCAGCTAAAGACTTTATCAAAAAAAGAAAAAAGAGAATCCTTCTTCTGATGTACTGGTTCGTCTACCTGATATTTTTCTATCTGATAGAAAATGTCTGGGTCGCGAGGCACTACGTGACTCTCGACTCTCCGATTGACCACGCGATTCCATTCATTCCGGCGTTCGTTCTGGCGTACGATTTCTGGTTTGTCTACCATGTCTGGGCGCTTCTTCCGCCATTTATCGACGAAGATCCTGAGGAATATTACCGGGCTTCACTTGCGCTCTACTCCGGAATGACAGTATTTATCATAGTCTCGATCCTGTTTCCGAATCAGCAGGCGCTTCGCCCCGCACACCTCGGAAATGATATTTTTTCAATGCTCGTGGGTTCTATCTACGCCGCCGACACGCCGACAAACATAATGCCGTCGATTCACGTCTACAACGCACTCGTCGCAAACACGGCGATCTGCCGCCGCGCCAAAGTCCGCCACAAACCTCTTGAGGCAGTGCTTTCGATCTTCGCCTGCGTTATGATAACTCTCGCCACTGTCTTTATAAAGCAGCATACGATAAAAGACCTGATTGGCGCCGGCGTCATGTACCTGGTATTCTATTTTCTATTCTTTAAAAAATTTAAGATTCCGGATTTTCTTAAAGACTGATGATCTCCGGCTGGTTTTACCCAGCCGGATTTTTTATGTCAGAGGCTCTCTGCCTCGTCAAGCCAGATCCTTGCCGAAGCGTCGGACGGCATTCTAAGGTCGCCTCTTGGTGAGAGCGCTACAGTTCCAACCTTAGGGCCATCCGGGATCGCGCTTCTCTTGAACTGCTGTGAGAAAAATCTTCTGTAAAAAGTCTTGAGCCACTTTTTTATCGTATCACAGTCGTAGACTTCCTCTTCACTCCCGCTCTTAAACGCGTTCTTTTCGAGTTCAAAGATCTTCTTCGGCGTAAAGCCGTATCTTAGTACATAGTACAGGACAAAATCGTGAAGCTCGTATGGGCCGACGAGGTCCTCTGTCTTCTGGGCTATCGTGCCGTTTTTCTCAGGCGGAAGCAGCTCAGGCGAGACAGGAGTATCGAGCACATCGAGCAGGACTCTCCTGAGCTCTGTGTCGTCCTTTCCATAGAAATCAGCATAGAATCTGACGAGGTGGCGGACAAGTGTCTTTGGGACAGAGCAGTTTACCGCGTACATCGACATGTGATCTCCGTTGTAGGTGGCCCAGCCGAGTGCAAGCTCCGAGAGGTCGCCGGTTCCGATCACGAGACCGCCCTCTTTATTAGCGATGTCCATAAGGATCTGCGTCCTCTCCCTGGCCTGCGAATTCTCATAGGTCACATCGTGCCTGCTCTCGTCCTGTCCTATATCTTCGAAGTGGATTCTTACTGCCTTTGAAATATTTATATCGCGGAAAGTGACCCCGAGCGTCCTTATAAGTGTAACTGCGTTGTCATAGGTCCTGTCGGTCGTTCCGAATCCCGGCATTGTAACGCCTATAATACCCTTTCTGTCGAGCCCTAAGACATCGAACGCCCTGCAGGTCACAAGCAGCGCAAGTGTCGAATCGAGTCCGCCCGAAATGCCTATTACCGCGCACTTTGAATGCGTGTGATCAAGGCGCTTTCTTAAGCCATAGGCCTGGATATTTAAAATCTCCTCGCAGCGCTCACGAAGGTGTTCCCTGTCAGATGGCACGAACGGATGCGGATCTACCCTGCGGCTTAGAGTAATTTCTTTGGGATCTAAGTCAAATGTGACCTTAGTGTAGACATCGTATTCGGTGTTAAAAGTAGTCATCTGGCTGCGGCGCTTTACGGACTCTGAAATGTCGATCTCAGCCATTGTCTCCTGGCCTGTAAAAGGCTTCGTCTCTGCTATGATCCTGCCGTTTTCTGCGATGATCCCACCGCCGCCGTAGACTACATCCTGAGTCGACTCGCCGATCCCGGCGTTCGAATAAATATAGGAAACATAGTCCTTTGCAGACTGCATTGCCACAAGCTGCCTTCTGTAGGCTGCCTTTCCGGTAAGTTCATCTGAGGCCGACAGATTTACAATGACTGTCGCGTTCGACATCGCGGCTTCTGTCGACGGCGAATCAGGTACCCATAAGTCCTCACAGATCTCCGCTGCCACATCGAGTCCCGGAATATCTTTACATGAAAAAATAAGCTTCGAGCCTATAGGAATTTCATCGCCTATGCCTGGAAGGCTTATAGTCTCCGCTTCCTCCGGCCCCTCGCCAAAGTATCTCGCCTCATAGAATTCGCTGTAATTCGGCAGGTTCATCTTCGGCACGAAGCCTAAGACTTCACCCCTGTTTAAGGCGCAGGCTGCATTTCTTAAGTATCCATTGTAAAAGAGAGGTATCCCGACAAAGATCAGCGCATCGATATTTTTGGTCTGATCTGCTATCGTCCTTAATGCATCAAGCGCTCCGCTTATCAGCGTATCCTGGAAAAAAAGCTCGCCGCAGGTGTAGCCTGTGATACTAAGCTCCGGAAATACTATGATCTGGGCGCCCTCGTCTGCTGCCTTTCTGCTCCATTTTATGATGCTTGAAGCATTTGCCTTCGTATCAGCCACCACTGTCTCAGGGGTTATGGCTGCAACTCTTATGTATCCGTTTGACATCAGATGATCTCCTCTGGTTTATAGGTGTATTTTTTACCGCAGAATCTGCAGACGACCTCGATCGGACCGTCCTCTGCTGCTATATCTCTCTTGTCCTCTTTTGACAGAGCCCTTATCTTCTGAAGGAAATTTTTTCTGCTGCATCCACACTTAAACTCTACTTCCTGTTTATCTGTAAACTCGACATCGAATCCGTCGAGGACGCTTTCAAGCATCTGCTCAGGTGTTAAGCCCTTTTCAAGCATCTGCGTCACAGAATCTATATGAGAAATATTATCAGAGAGCTTGTCTATAACTGAATCTTCTGTGTCCGGCATAAGCTGTACTATAAAGCCGCCGGACTGTTTTACAGTAAGGTCTGTATTTACAAGGACTCCGAGGCCGACAGATGACGGTACCTGCTCACTCTCTGCAAAGTAATATGTCAGATCCTCTGCGACTTCCCCGGAAATCAGATCTATAGAGCCGCTGTACGGCTCCTTTAAGCCCATGTCCTTTATGACACGAAGGTAGCCGTGTCCTATGGCGCCGCCTACATCGAGGTGTCCCGGACTTTTTTCAGGGAGATCGACATGCGGGTTATTTACAAAACCCTTCGCGTGGCCGAATGGGTCTGCCGTGACTGTGACTCCGCCGGCCGGACCGTCTCCTATCAGCTGGAGCGTGATCTCGTCTTTGTCCCCGTCCATCATGAAGCCCATCATAAATCCCGCTGAAAGCGCGCGTCCGAGCGCCGCCGTACAAACCGGCCAGGTGTCGTGGTCACGCCTTGCGATCTCAACTGCCTCTCTGTCTGAAATCGCAAAAGCTCTTATCTGATCGTGCGCTGCAATCGCGCGAACCATGTAGTCTCTCATGTCATTCCTTTCCATCATTAAATCTGCGGCTGCTTTGTGCCATCCTTGTAAAAACCAGGTCTGTCAGGATCTTTCAAGTGCTCTTTTGCAACAAAGGTGATCTTCTGGGAATCCGGCTTCGGCTCTCCGAGTGAAGCGGTATCTAGAACTTCTATAAGCTCAAGCCCCGCGCCCTCTATCATATCCTCTATCTCTTTTCTGCTGTAGGCCTTCTCGACATGCTGCTCGAAAAATTTATCGAAGCGGCCGTCGTCTCCCCTGATAAAAAGAGTAAGATCATAGAGGTTCAGTTTTTTTTCTTTGTCGTACTCATTTTCCCAGATAAAGCTTCCCTCGCTGCGGTTCTCCGCAAATGTATTATCGGATAAAATCCTCTGAAACTTATACTCCGTATTTACATCGAAAATAAATACGCCTCCCGGATGCAGGAAATTATTTACCCGCCGGAGAACTTCCTTAAAATCTTCCTTTTCAGTCAGGTAGTTCATGCAGTCACAGATGCTTACTATTCCCTGATAGGTCCCGAAAACGTCGAATTCACGCATGTCCTGGCAGAGGTAGAGGATCGAATCGTCGCTCTCCTTCGATCTCGCGATCTCAAGCATCTCGTCAGAGCCGTCGATTCCGGTCATGTCGTACCCCCTGTCCCTTAACCTTCTCGTGATCTGTCCGGTGCCACAGCCAAGGTCTAAGACCATCGGTTTTTCAGTGCCGTCTGGCAGGTATTTCTTCAGTAATCTGTCGATTGAATCGGCCCAGCTGTCGTATGGAACATTGTCCATAAACAGGTCATAAACCTCAGCGAAAGATGTATATGCGTCACACATCACATTCTGTCCTGTATCCATTTATAAATAAAATCGTAGACATCCGCGCGGTCGGTCTCCTGAAGGATCTCGTGTCTGTCATTTTCAAAGAGTTTTATTGACAGGTCTTTGATTCCCGCCTTTTTAAACCTGGCATACGCAGCCATTACGCCTTTTCCCATCGAGCCCACCGGATCATCTGCTCCCGATGCGAAAAGTATCGGTAGGTCCTTTCTGATCCGGTTTACGTTTTCCTGTGAATTGTCGAAGAGCATCGCAGACGTCATTCCGCGGTATCCGTTCACTGAGAAAAGATAGGTGTCGTACGGGTCCTTGTAATACTTCTTTACGCTCTCGACATTTTTTGAAAGCCAGCTCTTCTCGGGCTCGCTTCCATCCATGTTGAATTTGTGGTAGTCGCCTGAAAACAGGATATTCGTGACTGTCTGGCTCTTGTAGTCCCAGCCGTGAAAAAGCGCCGTGGTCTTTATCACAAGCCTTGCTGTATGTATAAGCCGATCCGGAACTGTTCCGGTCCCAACGATCACTGCTCCCTTCAGGCCGTCAACCGCTCCCGAATAGACTGACAAAAATCTGCGGAGCATGTAGCTTCCCATCGAATGTCCAAGGATAAAATAAGGAATATCCGGATATTTTTTTCGTCCGTATTTGTAGACCGAAAACATATCCTCACACATCGTCTTCTCAGGCGCACTCGTGTGCATTACACCGAGCTCGCTTCTGCTTTTCTTCGGAAGCGAATGGCCGTGGCCGATATGGTCGTGTCCGATCACCACAAAACCGCGGTCCGTAAGATACTTCGCGAACTCCTCGTACCTCTCGATATATTCGATCATACCGTGAACGAGCTGCATGACTGCATGTGGTTCTCCCTCGTCCGGCCTCCACTCAACGCAGTGGAGCTTTGTTGCGCAGTCGTCCTTCGATTGGATTGAAAAATTTTCCTTTAACATTTTGAAAATCCTCCTTTTATAACCTTACCCTGTAATTTTTTATCTTAGCCTGAATGCTCTTTACCCCGTTGTATTCATTTATATCCGGATCGTACGAAATGTCAAGCTTTATACGGTTTTTCTGCCCGGCGAGCGCCCTGTCGAGCTCCGACGCACCAAAGGCCTCTTCAATATCCGAATCCATCTGCTCTCCGTTCCCGAAATAGAGCGCATCCACCGCGACATCCCGCGAGAGAAGGGTCAGCTTTCTGTACTGCTGCTCTCTGCCAATTTTTCTATAGGAGATGACTGAAAGGCCATTCTCCGCAAAAACCGGCTTTTCATTGCCGTTTCCGTACGGCTCGAGCTTCGCGAGATCGCCTATCAGCGGGATACTCACGTAGTATAGCGGCATCGGAACGTCTATCATAAGCTTCTGCTCGAGATCGTCGCCGCTTAAGCCGCTGTGCTGATTTAAAAAATCCCGCAGCCATCCGATATCATCTTCCCGCATTGAAAGACCCGCTGCCATCGGGTGCCCTCCGAACTTCGTAAAGACTCCGTCTCCGCCATACGCCTCGTTGGCCTCGACCATTTTTTCATACATCGAATAGCCCTCGATGCTTCTGCCGCTTCCCTTGACATCGCCGCCTTCGGTCCTGCACAGTACAAATGTCGGCCTGTAAAAATGCTCTTTAAGCTTTCCAGCGACCAGTCCGCAGAGGCTCTCGTGAAGTTCTGGCAGATACAATACTATAACATCAGGGATCCGATCCTCTCCCGAGAGCTTGTCAAAAGCGTATTCGACGCCCTTCTGCGTCATGCTCTTCCGCTTCTCGTTAAGTTCGACGAGCTCCTCTGCCTTTTCCTCTGCCTTCTCCTTATCCGTTTCTATAAGAAGGGAGAGTGCCTTCTCCGCGCTGTCTATCCTTCCGCTGGCGTTAAAGCACGGCCCCAGGACAAACCCTATATGCCAGGACTTGATGTTATTTTTGTCCAGACCTGCCGCCTTGATCAGGGCCGTAAGGCCGATATTTTCTCCCTCTGCCATACGCTTGAGGCCAAGCTTTACGATCGCGCGGTTCTCATCTTTAAGCTCCATGATATCTGTCACGGTCGCAAAAGCCGCCTCAGGCAGGTACTTCATCGCATCCCGCCCTTTTCCCTCGATACAAAAAAGCTGCGTTATAAGCTTAAAGGCGACCACAGCTCCGCAGATCTCAGGAAACGGGTACGAATCATCTGCCCTGTGCGGATCTACGACGCAGGAAGCATGGGGCAGATGGTAAATTTTTCCATCCCGGCAGAAATCCCAGACGCCCTGCTCTGTATCGGCTTCAGGCGGGTACTTTAAAGTCTCCCCGTCATCTTCCGGCGTAGAAAACGGTATCGCGTGGTGATCCGTGACAATAACTGTCATACCCTTGTCCCCTGCGAGCTGCACGGCATCCGAGGCCGCGATCCCATTGTCGCAGGTTACGATCACATCGACTCCGTCGCCTGCTGCCCGCTCGACCATCGAATCATTGAGCCCATAGCCGTCTTTTATCCTGTCCGGCAGCTGATAGTCCACATCTGCTCCAAGCGCCCTCATCCCATCATATAAAATATAGGACGAGCAGATGCCGTCTCCATCGTAATCCCCGAAAATGCGGATTTTTTTATTCTGATGTATTAATTCAAATATAGTCTCCGCGGCCCTTTCGAGGTCTTTCATCAAAAGCGGACTGTGCAGGTCACGGGGAGTCGGCGAGAGAAATTTTCCCATCGCTTTCTCCGGTATATCCCTGTTTACCATAACTCTCGCAGTCACCTGGTCAACGCCGTATCGCGCCGCGAGTCCCTTGAAATCCGCCTTTTTACAGTAACATTCCCATTTTGCCATATCAATGTATTAAAAAGGAGCTGTGTACAGCTGAAGAACTGTTTCCAGTCCGCCTTAGTCAGCCTCACAGCTCCTTAAAAATTATTCACAATTACAATTATTGTCCAGAAATTTGTACAGCAGCCTGTACAGCTCTTTCGCCTCGTCCTTATCGAGCTTGACGCACTTCGACATCTCGCGCGGCACCGCAACAGCCTTGTCCCTTAGCTTCATGCCCTCATCCGTGATAGAAATAAGGAGGTTCCTCTCGTCGGCCTTGCTGCGGTGACGGGAAATATAGCCCTTTGACTCCAGTTTTTTAAGGAGAGGCGTAAGCGTTCCTGAATCGAGATACAGACAGCGGCCTATCTCCTTCACATTCATCTGCTTCTTCTCCCAGAGCACCATCATCGTGATGTACTGGGTATATGTCAGATCGAGAGCCGAAAGATACGGCTTATATGCCCTTACGACCTCTTTGGCGCAGGCGTAGAGCGGAAAACAAAGCTGATTTTTCAGTTCAAGACATGAGTATTTATTATCTTCCATTGCTAAAAATCTCCAAAAGCTAAAATACAATTACATTGTACACAATCTTTTGGAAACTGTCAACGGAATTTTGTGTTTTTCTGGCTTTTTCAGATGTTTTTCAGCATGTACTCGACTACGGCTGCGCAGTGGCGGGCTGCCTTCTTTTCAAATGTCGGGTAGTCCTCAGATCCTGAGTTGTCGGCCTTGTCTGAAATAGCGCGGATAATGACGAACGGAACCTTGTTCAGATAAGCTACCTGGGCGATCGCTGTGCCCTCCATCTCGGTGCACATTCCGCCAACGAGATTATGAATGGCTTCCTTCTTATCATTTCCTGCAACGAACTGGTCGCCCGATACGACTCTGCCCGAAAATACATGAATATCAGTTGCTGCCTCCTTAACTGCCTTTACTGCGCAGTCGTGAAGCATCCTGTCTGCCGGGAAGCTTATCGTTCCTACTCCCGGAACCTCTCCCGGCTTATATCCGAGCGGTGTAACATCGAAATCGTGATATATGGCATCCTCAGATACCACGATGTCCCCGATGTCGATCTTCGCATCCATAGAACCTGCAACACCAGTGTTTATAACGTGTGTCACATCAAACAAATCACAGAGGATCTGCACGCAGGCAGCGGCATTTACTTTTCCTACGCCGCACTGTACTACTACGACGTCGGTGCTTCCGATCTTTCCCTCGTAAAATTTCATGCCGGCCTTCTCAACCGTGCGCTCTGTGGTCATCTCAGCCTTCAGGTGATCTACCTCGATCTCCATGGCTCCGATTATTCCTACTTTCATGTTGTATTTCCTTTCATTTCGTGTGGACTTTCTTCGGCTTGCTTCAATGCTGTGTTGGAGCTATATAGATACATCTCTGCCTCACTCCGGATACACCAGATTCTCCTCAGTGGCGTTGTTTAAGACCTCGAGATATTTTCTGGCCTGGTAGTGCGCCATGTTCAGATTCTGATCGAGATAGTTGCCGCAGTCCCTGGCTGCTGCGCCCGGTACATCTCCCTCGAAATCGCGGATAAATTCAAACATCTCAATGACGAGCGGAAGTACGTCCTTTGAATCGTAGTCGCCAGCGAGGAGCATATAGAATCCGGTGCGGCATCCCATCGGTCCGAAGTAAACGGTCTTGTCCGCCCATTTTTCATGATTCCTGAGAAATGTCGCTCCGAGGTGCTCTATCGTGTGGACCTCGGCTGTATTCATGACCGGCTCCCTGTTCGGTGCAGTCATCCTGAGATCAAATGTCGTAATGACTGCATCTTTGTATTTGTCCTTTCTCGACACATAAACCCCCGGCAGAAGCTTCAGGTGATTGATCGTAAAGCTTGTTATTTTTTCCATGTATTTTTCCTCCATACAAAAAACCTTGAAAACCAGTCATCAAGCGGTTTTCAAGGTTTCAAAAATAAATGCGGATAACAGGACTTGAACCTGCACGGTCTCCCACCAGAACCTAAATCTGACGCGTCTGCCAATTCCGCCATATCCGCCTGCTGCCTTTAATTGTCTTCGTCGTCATCCTCAGAAATCGAGTTCAAGGCATTTAAGATGTCCTGGCTGTCCACCTTTGAAAAAGCATCCAGCATCTGCTCCATCTTTCCGAAGAGCGGTTCCTCTTCTTCGTGATCCTTTATTCCAAGGTGCTCGCGGAACTTCATAATCTCGGCCTCTGTAACACCAGAGTCCTGCTTCGTCTCTTTCTTCTCATCTGCCATAAGCGACTCCTTTCAAAAATGCCTCGGAGCGTTCAGTAATTACTGCAACTCATATATGATAACGGATTTGAAAACCCGTGTCAAGCTTCCGATGTCCGAATACGCTGCTGCCGCAAAGGAAATCGGCACACTTAACTGGGTTGGAATGGAAAGCGATGAGACCTTTGAGCAGATCTGCCGTGAGGGCGCTGACCTGCCTTTTGTAGTAAAGGGAGTTCTCTCAGTATCAGATGCCTTAAAAGCCCGTGACGCAGGTGCCGCTGCCATCGTCGTCTCTCATCACCACGGCAGAGTACCATTTGGCATCCCACCAGTTTACATTCTTCCTCAGATAAAAGAGTCCCTTGCCGGAAGCGGAGTCGCCATCTTCTGCGACTGCTCTATCGAAACCGGATACGACGCCTACAAAGCCCTTGCCCTCGGCGCCGACGCAGTCTCAGTCGGCCGCGGGATCCTCGGACCACTTCTCAAGGAAGGACGTGATGGCGTTGTGAAAAAAGTAAACTCGATGAACGCCCAGCTTGCTGAACTCTGCATGTACACCGGCGTCCACGACATGAAGTCCTTCGATCCAACAGTTCTGCACTAAGTCAACAATTACATACATATCGAAAAAATCTGCACGTAATTCCTGTTCTGGGATCACGTGCAGATATCAAAAGATCTTCCCGTCCTTCATAAAATCCATCAGATTCACATGCAGGATGCCGTTTCTCTTTTGGAGCAGGTAGTCGGTTGTAACGACGTACTTCGGATAATTATCCCGAATCATTTCGAGCGGCCTGTATTCTCTGTCTTCAGTTTCCCTGCTGAGCGCAATTGTATAAGCGACCTGAACATATGCATAATCCATCGACGCATTACGCATGATAAAATCACATTCCAGCTTTCCAATTCTCCCCACACTGACCTTGAGTCCCATACTTTTCGCATAAAAATAAACTATGTTCTCAAGTACCGGACCGAAATTTATCCTGTTATCAGTATTTAAGGCAAAATAAAAGCTCAGGTCACTCAGGTAATATTTTTTCTCGCCTGCCAAAGACTTTCGTGACTTCATATCAAAACGGTCGCATTCATAAATAACCTTAGCATCCACCAGCGCCTGAATGTATTTTGACAGAGTAAGCCTGGTTATTTTCTGACCGTTCTTCTCCAAATCACGCTTGAGATTCGAAATGCTTGTCGTGGCACCGAAATTATTGATAATATACTGGCGAATACTCTCAAAACTCTCTTTATTTTTAATCTTCACCCGGTGGCGTATATCTTTTTCAAAAATCTCCTGTACAACACTCTCCGTATAGCTCCGCTTATCCTGCAGGTTCTCAATCAGAACCGTCCTTGGGAACCCGCCCTCAAGGATAAAACTCTGAAGCTCAATCAGGGAATTCGAATTTACCGGCACATGATAGAATTCTTTCATCTGCTCATACTCATCAAAGGTCAAGGTGTACATCTCGAATTCTATATACCTGCCAGTCAGTTTCGTGGCCAGCTCGCCGCTCAGCAGATATGAATTCGAACCCGTGATAAAAATAGAACAGTTCCCGTCTTCACGGAAGCCATTTAATACCTCTTCAAAACCGTCAACATTTTGAATCTCATCGATGAACAGATAATTCTGCCCGTCAGCCTTTATCCCGGAATCAATCAGTTTCTCCATCTGATCAGCTGTTTTGATATTCCTGTACTCCCGCTTATCCAGGTTGAGATAGACAATCCTCTCCTCCGGCACACCCTGCTCCTTCAGCTCCTGCACGATCATCTGCATAAGAGTCGATTTGCCGCACCTTCGCACACCCGTGATAACTTTTATCAGGTCATTACTATCGTAGAAACCTCTGATCCTCTTCAGGTATTTTTCCCTTTTAAAAATATCCATGACAGCGCTGCTCTTCCTGCATATTCCAACGACTTACACGTATATTTTAACACATATTCTTTAAAAAATATACGTTATCGCATCAGTTTTTGAGTTTTTATCAATATCTGATGCGATAAATCCTGCTATTTCGTAAAATCAGCTCCTAAAAAAGCGTAAAGCAAATGGAATTTGAAATCAGTTTGTGGTATTCTACTAATGATTAGAAACGTTTTCACTTTTTGAAATATCAGTAATTACGAGGTGATTAGGATGTGTACATGTGCTATGTATCATACAAAGGACCATTATTTTGGCAGGAACTTAGATCTTGAATTTTCTTATCAGGAGTCTGTGACGATAACGCCACGGAATTTTCCTATCCCGTTCCGTCAAGAAGGTTCGATGAATAACCACTATGCTCTGATCGGCATGGCATTTGTCTGCGGCGGATTTCCGCTTTACTACGATGCGACCAACGAGTTCGGTCTCTCGATGGCAGGACTCAATTTCCCGGGAAACGGTTATTTTTTCAAGCCAGAATCAGATGGCAAAGACAATATTTCGCCGTTTGAATTCATACCATGGATTCTTGGGCAGTGCAAAAATCTGAATGAGGCAAGGGCTCTTCTGGACAAAATCCGTCTTGTCGACATTCCTTTCAGTAAGGAGCTTCCGATCACGCCGCTCCACTGGATGATCGGCGACCAGTCCGGCTCCATAGTTGTCGAGTCGGTGCGCGACGGGCTCCACATCTATGACAACCCGGTCGGCGTCATGACAAACAACCCGACCTTTGACAAGCAGCTGTTCAGGCTCAACGATTACCGCGGCGTATCCGCAGGGCCTTCTGAAAATACCTTTGCAAAGGGGCTCGACCTCGATCCTTACAGCAGAGGCATGGGTGGTATCGGTCTTCCTGGTGACCTCTCCTCTGGCTCACGCTTCGTAAAGGTTGCTTTCACGAAGATGAATTCAATCTCAAATGACGATGAGGATTCCTCTGTGAGCCAGTTCTTCCATATTCTCGGCTCCGTCGAACAGCAGCGTGGTTGCTGCGACTTAGGTGACGGCAAGTACGAGATCACGATCTATTCCTCCTGCTGCAATATGGACCGCGGCATCTACTACTACCGCACCTATGACAACAGCCAGATTTCCGCCGTCGACATGCACCACGAGGACTTAGATGGCAGGGACCTGGTTTCATACACGCTTGTGACAAAGCAGCAGATCAACCAGATTAACTAAGTAAAGTATAAAGTATTGTCGTTTCGTCAAACAAATGTCAGCGACACATAAATTTCTTTCAAAAAGCGGCTCCTTTCGGAACCGCTTTTTTCAAATTCTCATCTGATGATCTTTTTTGCCGCAATAAATACAATTTCTTCTAGAACAACATTTTTATTTTCACCCGATAATCTTCTGGCTTGCGAACAAATATTCTTTCTTTTATAACAATTTTTTCTTACCCTATGATCTCCTGTTCTGCCAAAAAATACGATTGCTTTTAGAACTACATCTTTTTTCTCATCCAATGATCTTCTGAGCTGCGAAAAATACGATTGCCTTTAGAACCATATTTTTTCTCATCCAATGATCTTCTGAGCTGCAAATACTGCGCATACGCCGCAGATGATGCTTGCAATTACATAGAAAAATGCCACAGCGTTTTTACCACTCGCAATCAGCTGGTCTGTCTCCAGCGCAAAGCTTGAAAAAGTAGTGAAGCCGCCGCAGATACCGACCTTTATGAATGTGACAAGTCTCGGATTTACCTGATGGCTTCCCGCAAGAGCCGCAATAATTCCTATCAGGAAGGCGCCACTGACATTAATAATGAAAGTTTTTACCGGGAAGCCGTTATCAGGTGCAAGCGGCAGCAGCCCTATCAGGTATCTGCCTACCGCGCCACACGCGCCGCCCAACGCAACAATCAAGCAATTCAAAATCATAATACCACCTCAGATTCCTCTGTGTTTCCCACGTCTGTTTCAATATGGCGTTGTTCCTAGTAATTAAAATACAACGCGGAGCCTGAATTCTTTGGGCTCCCTCTCTCCTGTTTCAATATAGCGTTGTCTCCTGTAATTAATATACAACGCGAAGCCTGAATTCTTTGAGCTCTTCACGCCTGTTTCAACATAGCGTTGTCTCCTGTAATTAATATACAACGCGGAGCCTGAATTCTTTGGGCTCTTCACGCCTGTTTCAATATAACGTTGTTCCTAGTAATTAAAACACAAGCGCGCTCCGCGAGTTTCAACACAGCGTGCTTTTAAGCTGGGAAAATACAAATAAAGATTTCTAGTTGCAACATAGCTGGCTTTCTTTTCTATAAAATACAAGTATTTGTATTTTATAAATTTCACCCCATCATATGTTGCAACTGGAAGAAAGCGTTTGTATCTTATCAGAATTTTTCCGTCATATAGTGAAAATTCTAGATAACGTTTGTATTTTCTTATCTTCACCTCGTTATATGTTGCAACTGGAATACAACGTATGTATCTTTTTGCAGTTTTTCCGCTGTATGTTGAAGACCACGAAAGATTTTTTCCGATACAAGACTTCATTTACGGACTTTGCTAGAATTTTCTATTCGAGTCCGTAAATCTCCTTGCTATTTTACGGACTCAGGTCAGCTTTTTCTTTCCAGTACGTAAATACTCAGCTCTCCTTACGGACTCACACTGAATTTTCTGTTCCAGTACGTAAATATTTAGCTCTCTTTACGGACTCAGATCAGTTTTTTCTCTCCAGTACGTAATTCCCAAGCTCTCTTTACGGACTCACACTGGATTTTCTGTTCCAGTACGTAAGTACTCAGCTCTCTTTACCGACTCAGATCAGTTTTTTCTCTCCAGTACGTAAATCCCAAGCTCTCTTTACGGACTCACACTGGATTTTCTGTTCCAGTACGTAAATACTCAGCTCTCTTTACGGACTCAGATCAGTTTTTTCTCTCCAGTACGTAAATCCCAAGCTCTCTTTACGGACTCAGATCAGTTTTTTCTCTCCAGTACGTAAATACTCAGCTCTCTTTACGGACTCAGATCAGTTTTTTCTCTCCAGTACGTAAATCCCAAGCTCTCTTTACGGACTCACACTGGATTTTCTATTACAGTACGTAATTCCCAAGCTCTCTTTACGGACTCACACTGGATTTTCTGTTCCAGTACGTAAATACTCAGCTCTCTTTACGGACTCACACTAAATTTTCTATTACAGTCCGTAAATACTCAGCTCTCCTTACGGACTCAGACTGAATTTTCTGTTCCAGTACGTAAATACTCAGCTCTCTTTACGGACTCACACTAAATTTTCTATTACAGTCCGTAAATACTCAGCTCTCTTTACCGACTCAGATCAGTTTTTTCTCTCCAGTACGTAAATCAGATTCCTTTCGAGCGACCATAGTAGAACATGTACTGCTGGATCACACCTGCATACGGGCTGTACTGCCTGTCGTCAAAAGTTCCGCCGTAGACTTCATCAATCACACGCTTGATCCAGACATCAATCGGGAAGAAATCGAGGCGGTGGAAACCGAAAAGAGCGGTGCAGTTGGCAACTTTCTTTCCGACACCCTTGAAGCCAAGAAGCTCTTCGTATAAAGCCTCATCATCCAGCTGACACAGATACTCAATCAGATCAGGATTCATAAGAAGCCTGCTCACAGTTTCCTGGATGTATGGCATACGATAGCCTAAAGAGCAGCTGTCCAGACCAGCCTTCTTATAGGAACAGAACTCACCACCGCATTTTTGGCATGAAAGACCGCTGAGCTCCACAAGAGACGGGAAAGCAAAGACCTGCTCCCCATCAAACTCACCAATAAAAGACCCTGCAGCCTGGCACAGCTTCTCAACACATGATTTTATCGCCGGAATATTCTTTCTCTGTGAAATAATAAAAGTGATAAGAGTCTCAAGCGGGTCCTGGCGCAGGATTCTTATTCCCCTGCCGAATTCTCCGGCCTTTGTAAGAAAAGAATCATGCGGATCAATTTTTGCAATTATACCGTCATAATTCGTATCGGCATCCAGATACGATTTCCAGACTGTATTGTACTCGTCTTTTCCACAATCGATAGAGATCGTATGCGAATCAATCTGTGTAAAATATCTGACTCTGTCAAATGCAGTGACTCTGAAGGTTCCCTCTTCAGTTTCCTTCCAGCGGAAGCACTGCCCGCTGTCTGCTGTTTTCTTAAGATCTATGCTGTCGCCCAGCTTTGCAATATATTTTTCCATATGAGCCATTATAAATGTCTGAAAAGAAGTCTGCAAGTGATAAATAAGCAGTAGTTTAAAGCCTGATTTAGTACATGTAAATACAGATAAAATAGCTTGAAGTTTCCACTGAAAGAAAAGGTACAAACAACTGTCGGCAGGTTATGCACCAGTTATCCACATTTCTATCAACAATACCTGTTTTCTTGACATAAGCTTCTGCATTTAAGTTTTTGATATTTCTTTCAACTACACAGCTGTGGGTACAAATTGTCGATAAAGTTCACAACTTCGTTGATAAACCGCTCAAAACCGTATTTTACGGGATTTTAGTCCACAAAATTCAGTGGATATCTGTGGATAAATTACCTGCTGTGAATCTGTGCAGATGTGGATAAAGGATTTTTGCAGTTAATTTGATTTACGTTTCAACTAATTTTTAAACATCATTACTGCAATAATAGGTCAATAGTCTTTAGGCTCCTCTCCTGTACGCTGCTTTCACAGAATTCCCGGTAAATATTTTACAATTATTAAAATGTACAAAAAAGTAACCACGAATGTGACTGCTATCCTGTTTGAGCCATTCTATTAATTGGCTCTAACTGTACTATATACTTATTCTATCTGTTCAGTATATTTAATCAAATTGTTCCATATACTTTTCCATGTACTTATCCCAGGCTTCGTCCACACTCTTGTCCAGTGAGAACGCAGCCAGGTTCGTGCCCGTTGTTACCGTAAGCCCTCCATCTTTAAATGTCGCTGTAAAAGTCAGTGAATTGACGTCACGCATTGTAAATCCTGTGTCAGCTTCTGCGAGAATCTGCTCTGTCAATTGCCGTGGCGCATGAAATACCAGCCTGAAAAATACAGGTGTTCTTTTTCCCTTAATGATTTCAAAAAGAATGTGCCTGATTTTTCCATATTTTATAAATGGTTCTCTATAAAATTCACCCGAAGCATTGCCCTTGGCAGAAGAATCTTTTGCTGCAGAAACAGATTCCTCTGAATCACTTCCATCCTCCGGCAAATCAGGATCTCCGCCAAAGAAATCCCTGTTTATTTTCCCGTCAATCACAAATGAGACCGCGGTTTTCACCGTGGCCTCACTAATAGTAAACTTATCAAACGTCTCATGAATTAGAGCGTCTGACATAAATTTTTTGATATTTTTAATCTGGATACTCTTCATATCGTCCCCTTCTATTGATAAAATTTCGAGTCAAAACTAAATAACTATGTATTGATCTAAAATGCTCAATTACAATACAGTATCAGGCAATACTTCCAGCTCCGCATTCTGGCCAATTTTCAATATAGGCAAAAATTCTACTGAATCACTCCAGCAACCTTAGACAATTTCTTATTATAAGTAAGTAGTTTTCAACATAGAATGATTTTCTAATGATCCGGGACTCAGGCCTTTGAAAAAACTTCACTATAGATCTGTGATGAAGTCATTTGCTCCAAACAAATTTCAGGGTTCTCAATATACATGAGAAGCTGTTAGATTTGTTACAAATCTGATTTTTTTCTTCTCAACATACGTCGAACTATCTTTAATTAGCTCCAACGCCTTGGAGCGAGTCAGTTTAATATAATTCTATGTTGATAAATCAATATTTTTATAATGTGTCAACAACTAAGCTCTTTTGGGACAATTAAAGTCCGCGGCAGTCTATATTGATAACAAAGTATTTATATCTCCGCGCATCTCAATCTTCGGGCCACCCTTGTGCTCTAAGTAGTCGCGGGTGATCGTGACTTTGCCAATGTCCGGGTCCTTAGGGATCTCGTACATGATGTCCATCATATACTCTTCAATGATCGAACGGAGGGCACGGGCTCCAAGCTTCTTCTCCTGGGCTTTCCCGGCGATCCACTCAAGTGCATCGCGGTCAAACTCAAGGTCTACCTCGTCTAAGGAAAGAAGTTTTTTGTACTGCTTGATGATAGCGTTCTTCGGCTTTGTCAGGATGTTGATAAGCATCTCCTTCGAGAGCTCCTGAAGAGTCGCAATGATCGGGAGACGGCCGATAAACTCAGGGATGAATCCGAATTTTCTGAGATCCTCAGGCGTCACCTTAGAGAGCAGGTCATCTTCATCGTCGTACTCGTCACCGAGGTCTGATACGAAACCGATCGAGCTTGATCTCTTAAGCCTCTCCTTTATCACATCGGTAAGTCTCGGGAACGCACCACCGCAGATAAACAGGATATTTGTCGTGTCTACAAGAGTCATCGGGACCATGGCGTTCTTCGAGGACGCTCCGACCGGAACCTCTATCTCTGCGCCCTCGAGGAGCTTCAGCATACCCTGCTGGACCGACTCACCGTTTATATCACGGTTCGTCGAAGAAGTCTTCTTCGCGAGCTTATCGATCTCATCGATGAAAATAATACCGTGCTCTGCTTCCTCTACGTTGTTGTCGGCAGCTGCGAGGAGCTTGCTTACAACAGACTCGATATCGTCGCCGATGTAACCGGCCTCTGTAAGAGTCGTCGCATCGGTAATAGCGAGAGGTACGTCGAGCAGCTTTGCGAGAGTCTTTACCATGTAAGTCTTACCGGAACCGGTAGGTCCGATCATCAGGATATTTGACTTCTCAATCTCGATATCGTCATCGTTTGGATCGTCACGCTCGAGCAGATTCTCTGAGTCAATGACTCTCTTGTAGTGGTTGTAGACAGCTACAGACAGGATCTTCTTCGCCTTTTCCTGGCCGATGACATACTGGTCCAAAGCAGCCTTTATCTTGTGAGGAGGCGGGATGTTTTTGATGTCAAAAACCGGTCCGTCTGTCAGAAGACCCTTTTTCTTTTTTTTCTTCTCACGGCGCTTCTTAAGCTTCTGATTCTCCGGGATCGGAGGCGCGCCACGGAAAAGATTAGAAATATCCTCGAGATCTAGGGTCGTAAGATTCGTAAAATTATTCGAGCCCTTGTCGTCGTTGTTATTCTCAGACGGTTTGTCGCTTGTGTTGTCGTCATCAGACGCACTGTTCTTCGGACCTGGGGTTAACTGGCCAAACCAGGAATTCACATCTGAAAATCCGGACATATTTGTCATCGCATTGAATGTCTTCTGGAGACAGTCGTGGCAGATCGACAGCTTTCCCGGGATATGTATCATTTTGCCGGCGACACTCTCAGGACGGCGGCAGATATAGCAGATATCCTCGTAGTCGCTGTCCTTGTCTGAATCGCTGGTATTAGTGTCACTGCCACTCACACTCGTATCCTGTGGCGTGTCTGTAACTTCTTTAAAATCGTCGTTATTCATTAATTCTCGTCGTCTTCAAGCGGGTTTACGTGTATATGGTCCAGATGCCAGATATCGTCGACATACTGCTGGATAGTTCTGTCTGATGAGAACTTTCCACAGCAGGCCGTGTTCATCATAGCCATTCTGGTCCATTTTTTCTCATCCCGATAGGTTTCCATCAGCTTGTCCTGAGTCTCGGCGTAGGAGCGGAAATCTTTCAGGTTGAAATAGGTATCCGGATACTGTGTCTCGTTGGTATTCAGGAGAGAATTGTAGATTGGTCTGAAGAGCTCTGAATTGTCAGGGCTGTAGAAACCATTTACCATCTGCATCAGGACTTTTCTGATATCCTGATCCTGGTTGAAGATGTCCATCGGGTTGTAGTCTCTCTTCTGCTCGTGCTCGATAACTTCGTCGGCACTCATACCGAAGATAAATGCATTCTCTCTGCCCATCTCCTCAACCATCTCGACTGTGGCGCCGTCCATCGTACCAATAGTTACGGCTCCATTCATCATGAACTTCATGTTCGAAGTGCCGGAAGCTTCCTTCGATGCAGTAGAGATCTGCTCTGAGACATCTGCTGCAGCAAAGATCATCTCGGCATTAGATACTTTGTAGTCCTCGATGAATACAACTTTTAACTTGTTGTTGATGGAACGGTCGTTATTTATAACTGCTGCCACATTATTTATAAGCTTGATAGTTAGCTTTGCGATCTTGTAGCCCGCAGCTGCCTTTGCTCCGAAAATATAGGTCTTCGGGATCACATCCAGCTCCGGATGCTCTTTGATCCTGTTGTACTCGTACATGACATGGATAATATTTAAAAGCTGTCTCTTGTACTCGTGCAGTCTCTTGACCTGTACATCGAAAATCGAGTTCGGATCGATCTCGATGCCGTTGTGTTCCTTTATGTAGCGGGCCAGGCGCAGCTTATTCTTGTACTTGATGCTCCTGAACTCCTGCTGGGCCTTTTCATCGTCTACGAAGACTTTGAGTCTGCTCATCTGGGAGAGATCCGTAATCCAGCCGTCGCCGATCTTGTCGGTAACCCAGGATGCGAGGAGCGGATTTCCATGGAGGAGGAACCTTCTCTGTGTGATACCGTTCGTCTTGTTGTTAAACTTCTCCGGATACATATCGTAGAAGTCCTTCAGGGTCTCTTTCTTCAGGATCTCGGTGTGAAGTTTCGCAACGCCGTTTACTGAGAACGCTGCCGCAATAGCGAGGTAAGCCATGCGGACCTGACCATCGTAAATAATGGCCATGCGGTCGACCTTGCCCTGATCTCCCGGATATTTCTTCTCGATCTCCAGACAGAAGCGGCGGTTTATCTCCTCGACAATATTGTAGATACGAGGGAGAAGTCTTGAGAATATCTCGATAGGCCATTTCTCAAGAGCCTCAGTCATTATGGTGTGGTTCGTATAGGCGACGCAGTGGGTGGTAATGTCCCATGCCTCATCCCAGCCTAAGCCTTCGACATCCATCAGAAGCCTCATAAGCTCCGGTACCGTCAGTGTCGGATGGGTGTCGTTCATCTGGAAGACAACCTTCTTCGGCAGATCGTGGATATCGTCGTGGTGCTTCTTGAATCTCTGGATAGCTCTCTGGAGCGATGCGGAAACGAAGAAGTACTGCTGCTTTAATCTGAGCTCTTTACCTGAAATATGGCTGTCGTTCGGGTAGAGGACTTCTACCAGAGATCTGGCGAGGTTCTCGTCCTCAACTGCCTTTACATAATCGCCCTTGTCAAATGACTCGAGTGAAAATACCTGTTTCGGCTGGGCGTCCCAGATCATAAGCGAGTTCACGACGTTGTTGTTGTAGCCGACGATCGGCATATCGTAAGGAACTGCGAGAACTGATCTGTAGCCCTCCTGGATGAAATTGAGCCTTCCGTCTTTGCCGACCTCGGTGCGGACATAGCCTCCGAATTTTACCTCGTAGGTATATTCGCTTCTCTTGAGCTCGAAAGGATAGTTTTCCTTGAGCCAGTCGTCAGGGACTTCCTTCTGGAAACCATCCTCGATCTTCTGCTTGAACATTCCGTATCTGTAGCGGATGCCGCAGCCGTAAGCCGGATAGCCGAGCGTCGAGAGTGAATCGAGAAAGCAGGCGGCGAGCCTTCCAAGGCCTCCATTTCCGAGGGCCGGATCCGGCTCCTGATCCTCGATCGAAGTGATATCGAGTCCGAGCTCATCGAGTGCCTGCTTGAATTCGTCGTAGACACAGAGATTAAGCATGTTGTTGCCGAGAGCACGGCCCATCAGAAACTCCATCGACATGTAGTAGACAGTCTTTGGATCCTGCTCGTCCATCGCATTCTGCGTGGCAAGCCAGTCATCGATGATCTCATCTTTTACGACAAGTGATACTGCCTGGAATATCTCCTTCTCTGTGGCCTCTTTGAACTCTTTACGATAGAGTCTCTTGACGTTTGATTTTATCTCTTCTTTGATTTTGTCCTTGTCCAGATCCTTCAGATTGCCCATTGCTGCCTCCCGCCTTTGAAACAGGCTTCTTCTTGTCTTCTTTCTTCCTTTAGTTCTTTCTGACTGAAAGCGTGACATTCTCTCCGTTAATGTTCCATTCCTTCGTATATGCAGAAGAAAGATCTCCTTCCTCAATGCTGTCGGCCAGTACCTCGTGGCTGATCGTATCGCTGTTCTTTGTAAAAATCTCCTTTATCTTATCATTAGACGAGTATCCGACTTTGATGCGGTCCATGACCTCAAAACCGGCCTCTTTTCTCATGGTCTGAATCTTTGAAATAAGCTCTCTGACAAAGCCCTCTTCGACAAGCTCTGGTGTCAGGTTCGTGTCGAGTACGACTGTGACACTGCCATTGGTATTTGTCACATAGCCAGGCTCAGCCTGCTCTGAAATAAGAAGGTCGTCCTTTGTAAGCTCAACGCCATCTCCGATCTCAGGGAACTTAAGTACTCCTGTCTCGTTAAGCTCTGCCATAGCCTTGTTGCCATCGAGATTCTTAAGTGCTCCCTGAATCTTTCCAAGGAGTTTTCCATACTTAGGACCTACAGTCTTAAGCTGTGGCTTAAATGTGTAAGTCGTAAGCTTCGAAACATCGTCAGCAAATTCCGCCTTCTTTACATTGAGCTCATCAGCGATGATATCTGTATAGAACTTGTCGAGCTTCTGGTCAGCCTTTATAAACATCTGCGCCAGAGGCTGTCTGTTCTTGATGTTGCCTGCGTTTCTGCATGCACGTCCGGCTACTACTACTTTAAGGAGCTCGCCCATCTTTGACTCGAGGTCGGCGTCGATGTGAGCCTCATTTACCTCAGGGAATCTGCAGAGGTGGATCGACTCTGGTGCACTCTCGTCGACTTTTCTTACGATATTCTGATAGATCTCTTCTGTCATGAATGGGATCATCGGAGCTGCAGCCTTTGAAATATTTACAAGGCAGGTGTAGAGAGTCATATAAGCGTTTATCTTGTCCTGCTCCATTCCCCTGGCCCAGAATCTCTGACGGTCACGGCGAACGTACCAGTTTGATAGCTCATCTACAAATGAGTCGAGTGCTCTGCCGGCCTCCGGGATCTTGTAGGAACCTAAGTCTTCGTCAACTGTCTTTATCGCAGTGTTGAGTCTTGAAAGGATCCATCTGTCCATTACAGGAAGCTTGTCGTAGTCGAGTGAGTACTTAGTCGGGTCGAAGCTGTCAATATTCGCATAGAGTACGTAGAAAGCGTAGGTATTCCAGAGAGTCGATAAGAACTTCTTCTGGCCTTCCTTTACAGCGTCCTCGTGGAACTTGTTCGGAAGCCACGGTGCTGAGTTCGTATAGAAATACCACCTGATAGCGTCTGCTCCGAATTTGTCAAGCGCATCGAACGGATCAACCGCGTTGCCCTTGCTCTTCGACATCTTCTGTCCATTTTTATCCTGAACGTGTCCTAAGACGATGACGTTCTTATAAGGTGCCTTATGGAACAGGATCGTGGACTCTGCCATCAGAGAGTAGAACCATCCACGTGTCTGGTCAACAGCCTCTGAGATAAACTCAGCAGGGAACTGCTCCTTGAACCTGTCCTGATTTTCAAATGGATAGTGGTGCTGTGCGTATGGCATAGCTCCTGAATCGAACCAGCAGTCAAGTACCTCAGGGATACGGTGCATGGTCTTTCCGCACTTAGGGCACTTCATCGTAACTTTATCGATATACGGACGGTGCAGCTCGATCTTCGCATCTTCAGGATTTCCGCTTTTCTCAGCAAGCTCTTCCCTGCTTCCGATGGCTTCCTGATAGCCGCAGTCGTCGCACTGCCAGATGTTCATCGGGGTGCCCCAGTATCTGTTTCTGGAAACGCTCCAGTCCTTTACGTCCTCAAGCCAGTTGCCGAAACGTCCGGTTCCAATAGTTGGAGGGATCCAGTTTACAGTCTTGTTGTTTGCGACAAGCTCATCCTTTACAGCGGTCATCTTTATGTACCATGACTCGCGGGCATAGTAGATAAGCGGTGTATCACATCTCCAGCAGTGAGGATAGTCATGAACGAACTTCGGTGCATCAAACAGAAGATGCTTGGCACTTAAATCCTTTAAGACTTCCGGATCTGCCTTCTTTACAAAGAGGCCGGCGAACGGTGTCTCTTTGGTCATATTGCCCTTGTCGTCTACGAACTGGACGAACGGAAGGTCGTAGTTTCTGCCGATACGGCTGTCGTCTTCACCGAAAGCTGGGGCGATATGAACGATTCCGGTACCGTCTGTCATAGTAACATAGTCATCACAGGTAACGAAATGTGCCTTCTTGTGCTGCCTTGCTGCAACCTGACCTGCGCACTCGTAAAGTGGCTCGTACTCTCTGTACTCAAGATCACTGCCTTTATAAGTCTCAAGAACTTCATAGGCCTTTCCGCCCATGGCTTCCTTGAACTCATCCTTTGTAAGGAGCTGGCCTAAGACTTTGTCTGCAAGAGCCTGTGCGATGTAATATGTGTATCCGTCGCAGGCCTTTACTTTGAGATAGGTTTCTTCCGGATTTACACAGAGTGCAACGTTACTTGGGAGTGTCCATGGTGTAGTCGTCCATGCGAGGAAATATGCATCCTCATCCTTTGCCTTGAAGCGGACGATAGCTGAGCGCTCCTTAACTGTCTTATAGCCCTGTGCGACCTCCTGTGCTGAAAGCGGGGTGCCGCAGCGCGGGCAGTATGGTACGACTTTAAAGCCCTTGTAGAGAAGGCCCTTGTTCCAGATCTCCTTTAAGGCCCACCACTCGGACTCGATGAAATTATTATCGTAGGTGATGTAAGGGTGCTTCATGTCTGCCCAGAAGCCAACCTGGTCAGAGAATTTCTCCCACATACCCTTGTATTTCCAGACGCTCTCACGGCACTTCTTGATAAATGGCTCCATGCCGTATTTCTCGATCTGTTCCTTTCCGTTGAGTCCGAGCTCTTTCTCGACCTCGATCTCTACAGGAAGTCCATGTGTATCCCAGCCTGCCTTACGAGGAACATACTTGCCCTTCATAGTCTGGTACCTTGGGATCATATCCTTGATGACACGGGTCAAAACGTGTCCGATATGCGGCTTGCCGTTAGCTGTCGGCGGGCCATCGTAAAAGGTATAGGTGTCACCTTTTCCTTTATTCTCTACTTCTGACTTCTCGAAAATTCCTTCATTTCTCCAGAACTCTTCGACCTGATGCTCACGGCCGACAAAGTCCATGTCAGTGTTTACGCTGTCATAGATTGTTTTCATTTGGGGAATCAATCCTTTCTTATTCCAATTAGGCAAATGCCTTGAATATTTATTTTATGTGCTATACTTTCGATTGTCAAGGCAAAAGCTCATTTATCGTAAAATGCAGCTCCCCTTCCCTGTCGACATCGATCACAGCATATGTCGGAATCCTGCCCGGCTGACGCGGCAGTGAGATTGAACCGGGATTCAATACAGTCATACCGTTATACTGCGTAAGCTCCGGAACATGAGTGTGTCCGTAGATCGCAACATCGCAGTCGCGCTCCTCCGCCGCTTTTATAAGGTCTGCATTCGAGTAGTCGACACCGTATCTGTGTCCGTGCGTAAGAAATATCCTGTGGTTTCCAAGCGTAGTAACCCTGTACAGTGGCTCGTTCCCCCAGTCGCAGTTGCCTCTGACGTAAAAAAGCGGCACTCCAAGACCTGTGCGCAGGACGTCCTCAGACTGCTGGGCATCGCCAAGGTGATAGATCAGATCAGGTCTGACCTGAAGTACTACCCGATTTAAATTTTCATTTCTGCCGTGTGAATCACTTACTACCAGTACTCTCATTTGTCAAGCCTCTTTTTAAGTTCCTCTGCCATCGCGCGCATTGCCTTTCCGCGGTGCGAGATCGCATTTTTCTCATCGGGTGAAAGTGATGCCGTCGAGTGGTTCTGCGGTTCTACGAAAAATATAGGATCGTATCCGAATCCATTCTGCCCCTCCGCGTGGTCTCCGATGTAGCCCTCCATGACTCCTGTCTTTGTAAAGGAGCTTCCATCCGGAAGTATCGCTGCCATCGCGCAGACGAACCTCGCGGTGCGCTTTTCCTTTGGGACTCCCTCAAGCCTCTCGAGGATATTCGCATTCTTAATATCGTAGGAAGTATCTTTTCCCATATACCTGGCTGAATAGACTCCCGGCTCTCCGTTTAAGGCATCGATGCAGAGACCCGAATCGTCAGCGATAACGAGGTCATCCGGAGCGAGCTTGTGAACTGCCTCTGCCTTTATCATCGCATTTTTCTCAAATGTGTCGCCATCCTCCGCGATATCCGGATCGAGTCCGGCATCTTTCATAGAAATGATCTCGTCAGCCACGCTGTCCAGGATTTCATGGCACTCCCTGACTTTGTTCTGGTTTCCTGTCGCAAAAATAATCCTCATGATCTTCTCCTAAGATTTTCTACTGCTTTTGTGACCGCTGTCACTTAGATATTCTGAAACTGCTTCAACAAGCGCTTTGGCAGCTTTCTTCTGGTAATCTGCTGTTACAAGCTTTTTTCTCTCGGCCTTGTTCGTTATGAAGCCGACCTCAGCAATGGCGACCGGTATCTTTGAAGCGCTTACGATGTAGTGCTCGTCTCCTGCTATCGAGCCACGGTCTTCGCATTTGAGGCCTGACAAAAGCTTCTTTAAAACGGTGTCTGCGAATTTTCTGGACCTGCTGGTCTTATCAGAGCCTCTGTAGAGGACCTGGGCTCCGTTTATCTCCGACTCGCGTCCCGAGGCCGTAGAACCTGTCTCTACCGATAAGAAAAGGTCCGCTCCAATCTTTTTCGCTTCTTCTATTCTGTCCTTATCTGAAATGGTCTTATCGGATAATCTCGTGTAAAAGAATCCGACCTTTCCGACGCCTTTTATCTTCATCGAAGTAAGATTAGTTCCATATTCTTTAACTTCTGTAACGGCTTTTTTGTCTGTAAAATGCTTAAAATATTTTACTATCGAAAGTGAGATATCCTTCTCACTTACTCCTCCGGCCACCGTACCCCTGTCGCTTCCGCCATGACCTGCATCTACTAAAACCACCTTGTCAAAGCACTTGCGCGGTTCTTTAAAATCAAAGAAAAGATAAGATGAGTCGGATGATTTTTTTATGAAAAGAGGTTTAGTCGTCGTAAGAGTAAGGACCGCCCCTCTTCCTGACATCTGGTACTTCAAGCTTTTAATGCTCCTGCCGTTTCCAGAGACCGGATAGTCCGCAAAATACGAAGACGAGACAGATGGTATCGTGATATGATACTCTTTAAAACGCGAATCCGACTTTATTGAAACAGCGGATTGTGACAGGCTCTTTGGAAGTCTTATACAGAGTGAATGAAGGGAAGTAATGGCGTTTTCATGCTTGTTTTCCCTTCCGATGTATTTCATCAGTGAGCCGTTTTTCGACTTCAGACGGTACCTCGCCATCAGATCCGTGCCCTGCCTCGTCCAGATAAACGAAATCCCGGTCACGGAAATGATGATAAGCAGTACCGAGATGAGCCTTACTGCTCCTTTTTCAATTCTTCCCATCGGAGGTCACCTTAGGAGGCTTCGGGCCCATGTACTGATAAAAATATGTCTTAAGCATTCCATTGTAAATCTTGCGGTTCTTTGACGGCTTACCGCCGAGACAGCGGGTGGCATCTTCCCATGCCGTGATAACGAAAAGCGACCACTTGTCAAGTCTTCTGTACGCTTCAAAGAGCTTCGAATAGAGCTCCGGGAGTTCGTCCTTTTCGGAGAGCCTCTCGCCGTAAGGCGGGTTCGTTATGATAAATCCGTAGGGATCCTTCATCCGAAAATCTCCGGCTTCGAGTCTCTTAAAAGAAATAAGCTTCTTTACGCCGGCTCTCCGGGCATTCTCATTTGCGATTCTTATCATATCAGGGTCGATATCGGAGCCGTAGATTCTGGTATCTACATCAGTATCGACTGCCTCTCTGAGCCATTTTCTCTCGTCGGTCCAAAGCTTCTTATCGATCAGATTCGTCCAGCCCTCGGCTGCAAAGTGCCTGTAAAGTCCCGGCGCTATATTTGCGGCGATAAGAGCTGCCTCAATGGGGATAGTTCCGCTGCCGCAGAACGGATCAGCTAAGATCCGATCCGCCTTCCAGGGCGTCAGCATAATAAGTGCCGCTGCGATCGTCTCTGAAATCGGGGCCTTTCCGGTCTCTTTGCGGTAGCCTCTCTTGTGAAGGGCATCGCCCGAGGTGTCGATCGTTACCGTTACCTGATCCTTGTAAATAAAGATCCTGACAGGGTAGTCGCTTCCTGTCTCAGGGAAACGGTCCATGTGGTAGATGCCCTGCATCCTCGCGACCATGGCGCGTTTTCCAACACGCTGCAGGTCAGTCGTCGAGTAAAGCCTGCTCTTTACCGAAGTGGCCTTCGTGACCCAGAAAGCTGCGTCGGAAGGAAGGTACTTCTCCCAGGGGATATTTTTCATCCCCTGAAAGAACTCCTCGTAAGTCTTAGCGCAAAAGCGTCCCGTCACGATAAGGACCCTCTCCGCAGTTCTAAGGCATAAGTTAGAGACCACTATGCCGTCCTCGTCAGCCTCATAGAAGACATGGCCATCCTCGACCTTTTTGATCTCGTAGCCGAGGTCATATATTTCCCGTTTGAGCACCGTCTCGATACCGAAGTGGCACGGTGCCATCAGTTCAAAATTCATCTGTCAAAAAAAGCTGCGAGAATAACCCGCAGCCATTGCTTCTCCTTATACAAATTCGTCGTAGTTCCTGCCAACTACTGAGTAACTATATGCGCTCCCCGCGCTGTCGTAACCGCCAGTCTTAAAAGTCTCTGCCAGGTCATTATATCCTGCCTCGGCTTCCTTATCAGCCTGTACCTGGCCTCTGGCAGCTGTAGCGTACTTGACCGGATCTGCCGGAGCAACATCTGTCGCAGCGTCTATGCCTGATATACGCTCTGTGTATGCCTTCGAAACTTCCGAAGTGCTCCCTACCTTAAAGGCATAATTTCGGGAACCACTGATACGACCAACTCTGCCAATCGATAATCCCATATATTCCTGTCCTCAAAAAATACTCTCTAACGCCACAAGTATAAGATATCTGCCGCATTTTTTCAAGCAATTTTTATTCTACAAGAGGCGGAGTGTCGACTCCGCGGAAAACCTCCTCGAGCATACCTATATACTCCTGATAAGCCCTGAGATACGAAAGGTCCTTTAAAACATAGGCGACGCTCTTGTAGTACCATGCCTGCTGCTTAACGTCTTTCATGTTAAACTTCGCCCAGATATCTCCTCCGCCCTCGCGGAAGTCACGGACAGATGAGCGCATGTTGCTGACCTTGTCGGCAAGCATTATCATCTTCGACTCCACAGGAGCGCCCTCTATCCGTTTTAAATTCTCCACTTTTCTGATGTGCCAGGTCTGATCCTTCGGCTGTCCTTTTCTCTTGTTCTCGGATTCCGTGCAGACCAGCTCAGTTATATGCTCGCCAAAGTTCTCTCTTAAGATCTCAGGTGTACATTCCGTATCCTCTATGACATCGTGGAGTGCTGCCGCACAGATGGTGTCGGCGTCGTCTGTCATTTTTGAGACAATGCCCATAGTCTCCATCGGATGCACGATATACGGGATATTATTTCCCTTCCTGACAGCTCCCTTGTGCCACTCTGCAGCGAACCTTATCGCCTTCTCGATCCGGAGCCTGTCTTCAGTATCATCCGGCTCCACAAACTCAGGAAACTCGGCCGCAAGCCCGGCTCCTTTCAGAGAATCGACCCTGGTCTTCTCGGTCTCCGGAGTCAGGATAATATCGTCCCATCTGTCCTTCGGGATCGCAAGGCCAAAATACCGACACTGATTAAACGGAATCTCCCCTTTGCACAGAGGGCAGTCCTTGCAGAACGATATCCCATCCCAGAGCACCGTATCGGCCGCCCTGCAATAGTAGTCGCCTGTCTCATCAGTTACGATGCGATGGTCGAGCAGCTGATAACTGCAGGTATCATTTTTTTCAATAATCTGCTGCATATATTCCTCCTCTCGTGAAAGGGGCTGTATGGATTAAAAAATCTGCTTATTTAGATGTAATTTTAGTTGTTTTAGGCTGCAATTGCAACTAAATTATTGCCTCCGCTCCCGAAAAAAAACTTTACAAAGACTTCAAAGAAGAGTAACGTAATTTGCGGATGGTATTCGAAAGAAACTGTACCCGCATTGATCCCGCATTCGGAATCACTTTTTTGCGGCTGACTCATAAGAGCAGCCAGCATATATCGGAGGTGATGGGATGAAGGCAATGATCGTGCAATACGCAGATTTTTATGACTATACAAGGATACTGCCCAGAATGGCGGTATCATTTTTTTCGGTTCCGGGCGCGGAAGATGCAGGAGTTTCTCCATCAGACACTTTAATCTTTCAAAGAAATGGAGATCACTCAAATGAACACGAAAAAGAAAACTTTAAACCTTGTGCTTACAGCACTTTTCACAGCCATTATCGTCCTGATGGCATTCAGTCCACTGGGATACATCCCGCTTGGAGTCATCAACGCGACGATAATTCACATCCCGGTAATCATTGGAGCTATTTTCCTTGGACCTGGAACAGGCGCCTTCCTTGGATTTGTATTCGGTCTTACGAGCTTTATCAAAAGCACCGTGACACCGTCTACAGTCAGCGCCTTCGTATTTTCACCTGTCCTTGCAGCTTCACAGTTCGGAATCAGCGGAGTCTTCAAGAGCGCATTTATCTGCTTTGTTCCAAGAATTCTCGTAGGCGTTTTCCCTTACTACATTTTCGTACTTATCAAGAAGCTCTCTTCCGGAAACGGCTCGAAGGTAAAGATAGCCGTACTCGACGCCATTATCAGCCTGATCGCATTCGCAGGTCTTTCACAGCTCCTTGGAAGGCAGATGAAGAGCGGTTCAGTCGTACTCGCTGTCGTTATCTCCGCAGCTATCTTTGCAGCACTTATGATCATCTCTGTCAGAAATGACTCCGGAGTCATCGGATACGCTTACGCCGGACTTACCGGTGCGCTCACAAACACTCTCCTTGTAATGCCTTCGATCTATATTCTCTACGCAGAAGCTTATGCAAAGGCTACAAATGTGGCACAGAACGCCCTTCTCGGAGTCATCATCGGAATCATCGGTTTCAACGGAGTCATCGAAGCAGTGCTTGCCGCTGTTATAGTATCAGCTGTTTCCGGCGCTCTCGTCCACGTCATTCCGACCTACGCTGTCAGAAAAGCTTCAAAAAATCTCAGACAGCCCGCCTAAGCATTGTAAATTTTTCCGCCTTGACATATAATTATCATTAAACATTCTTTTAGGAAGAAAGGTATACGTTATGGGCGCATTAGAAAATGAAGAAGTAAACCAGCTTGTACAGAAGCTGTTATCCGATTACGGCAAGGGCCGCGACATTGATAAAATGGCAGTCTTCAATCAGCCCGACAGAGAGAAAGTCGTTCTGATCACGAACAAGCTTCTTCGCCTCGTTTTCCCGGGATACTACAGGGAGAAGTTCTACAAGAGCTACAACCTGAGTGGAAACCTTACGGTTCTTATCGAAGATGTTCTCTACAACCTGAGTCAGCAGATTGAGATCGTGCTCTGCTATGAAGAGATCACGAAGCGCGGAGACTCCGGCAAAGATGCTGCTCTGTCTCCTGAAGAGAGCGCGAAGTTCAAGGATCAGGCATACTGCCTGGCGCTTACATTTTTAAACAGGCTCCCGGAGATCAGAGACTATGTCGAGTCCGACCTTATGGCCACCTTCGATGGCGATCCGGCCGCTTCAAGTCTCGACGACATCATCCTCTCCTATCCCGGCATCAAGGCCACGACGATTAACCGCCTCGCACATGTACTCTTCCTTTTAAACGTGCCGCTGATTCCAAGAATGATGACAGAGTATGCTCACTCTGTAACAGGTATTGATATTCATCCCGGCGCCCAGATTGGCAGGTATTTCTGCATGGACCATGGTACAGGCGTCGTGGTCGGCTCCACAACGATCATTGGAGACCATGTCAAGGTTTATCAGGGCGTCACGTTAGGCGCCCTCTCTACCGCCGCTGGCCAGGCTCTGCACGGCATAAAGCGCCACCCGACGATAAAGGACAACGTCACGATCTACTCCGGCGCCTCGATCCTGGGCGGCGAGACCGTTATCGGGGAAGGTTCAGTAATCGGCTCCAACGCCTTCATCACCAAGTCGATTCCGGCCGGTACAAGAGTCACGATCAAAAATCAGGAACTCGTTATGAAAGGCAAGGACGGAAGCATCATTGAAAAAAATGATCTGACCCAGTCCGATGCCTGGTTCTACGTCATATAAAAACACACAGGCCCCGCTGCAAAGCGGGGCCTGTGTGTTTAACTTGAAAATATAAATGAAAAGACTATCTACTGATAAATTCTTCGATCCTGTTATCAGTCTTTGACTTTGCAAGCTTCACATAGATGGCAGCATTCTTTCTATTGCTCTCTATCTCTTCAGGTGTCATTTTTCTGATCAGCCTGCATGGATTGCCGAAAGCCATGTAACCGTCTGGTATCACCATTTTTCCAGTCACAAGGGAGCCGGCTCCGACGATGCAGTCGCTTCCGACTTTTGCGCCGTTTAAAAGGATGGCGCCCATCCCTATAAGGGAATTATCTCCCACTGCAGAGCCGTGTACAATAGCAGAGTGCCCTATAGTCACACCCTTTCCGACATGTACCGTAAAACCGTTCCCACAGTGCAGCACCGCGCAGTCCTGAATGTTCGTATCAGAATCCACGAAAATACTGCCCTCGTCGCCGCGGACGACTGCGTTCGGAAACACAGAGACATTTTCCTTAAGTGTCACGACATCACTGATGTATGCTCCAGGTGCCACATAAACTGACTTATCTATTTCCATAAATTTCCTCCATTTTTTATTAGATTATAGTCCCAGTGAGGGCAATCGTCAAATTCAACTGGTCATAATATTTTTTCTAAATCTGGATATTTTCTTATCCTCAGCAATCTGATATAACTCTTTGCAACGGAAAAAGAAAATTTTAATAACCAGTTTTACAGGAGGAAAAGAGAAAAGATGGCTGAAGAATCAAAAGACAGAGTACAGTTAAACAGAGGACTCGCCCAGATGTTAAAGGGCGGCGTCATTATGGATGTAACGACGCCTGAACAGGCAAAGATTGCCGAGAGCGCTGGCGCCTGCGCTGTCATGGCACTTGAGAGGATCCCGGCGGATATCAGAGCGGCCGGCGGAGTTGCGAGGATGAGCGACCCGGCAATGATAAAGAGCATTCAGAATGCAGTTTCGATCCCTGTTATGGCAAAGTGCCGCATCGGGCATATCGCCGAAGCCGAGATACTTCAGGCGATAAATATTGACTACATCGATGAATCCGAGGTTCTCTCCCCTGCCGACGACGTCTACCATATCGATAAGACCAGATTCAAAGTTCCGTTCGTCTGCGGAGCCAGGGACTTAGGAGAGGCACTCCGCCGTATTGCCGAGGGTGCCGCAATGATCCGCACTAAAGGTGAGCCCGGGACCGGCGATGTGGTACAGGCTGTCCGCCACATGAGAAAAATAAACAGGCAGATTCACGAGCTTACAGCCCTCCGCGACGACGAGCTCTTCGAAGCCGCCAAAGAGCTTCAGGTTCCATACGACCTTGTGAAGTCTGTTCACGACAATGGAAAGCTTCCGGTCGTAAACTTCGCTGCCGGCGGCGTTGCTACGCCCGCGGATGCTGCCCTTATGATGGAACTCGGAGCCGAGGGTGTTTTCGTAGGTTCCGGAATCTTTAAATCCGGAAATCCTGCCAAAAGAGCAGACGCGATCGTAAAAGCTGTCACAAATTACAAAGATAAGGAGATGCTCGCAAAGCTCTCCGAAAATCTCGGTGAAGCCATGGTAGGAATAAACGCCGAAGAGATTAAGACTATAATGGAGGAGAGAGGCAAATGAAAAGAGTCGGAGTCCTCGCGCTTCAGGGTGCCTTCATAGAACATGAAAAAATGCTCTCCTCCCTCGGCGCAGATACGGTCGAAATCAGACAGCTTAGGGATTTAGACGGAATAGATGCGCTCGTTCTCCCAGGCGGCGAGAGCACGACCTGTGGAAAGCTCTTAAAAGACTTAGGGATCATGTCTCCTTTAAGAGAGATGTTAAATAACGGCCTCCCGGTCTTTGGCACCTGTGCCGGCGAGATCCTCCTCGCCGAAAAGATCGACGGAAAATCGTCCGATTACCTCGCTACTGTTCCAATCGACGTTAAGCGAAACGCCTACGGCCGCCAGCTCGGAAGCTTCAACACGGTTTCTGAATTCAAAGGTATAGGAGAGGTTCCAATGACTTTTATCCGCGCGCCGTACATCACCTCAGTCGGCGATGGCGTAGAGATAAAAGCCTGTGTCGATGGAAAAATAGTCGGAGCAGAGTACAATAACGAGCTCGCTATCTCATTTCATCCTGAGATTTCAGGAGAGACTTCAATCCACAGGTACTTTCTTGAAAAAATGGTCAGATAAAAAATTACGAAGCGCTCTCCTGCCTCTCTATCTCGCTTTTAATATCACTTACTACATCCGAAACCCTGTACTTCTTCAGATCGTTCTCGAAATCCTGCTGTGCTTCCGCGAGCTTTCCGTCGAGCGCCGTGTGGATGTTTCTCCCGACAGGGCACTCCGGGTTCGGATTTTCGTGAAAGTTGAAGAGATGGTCCTTGTTCTTCTCGACCGCCTCGTAGACGTCGTAGAAGCTGATCTGATCGAGAGGCCTCTTTATCACGATTCCACCCGGGCCGCGCTTCGTCTCGATAATGCCTGCTGCCGAGAGATCCGACATAATATTTCTGATGATGACGGGGTTGCTGCCGATGCTCGATGAGAGCAGGTCGCTCGTGACTTTCTGCGTAGCGCCGAAGTAGTCGGCAGCTGCCAGTATATGGATTGCTATAGTAAATTTTGTTGAAATCTGCATATTATCTTCTCCTTAAAAATGTAATATAAAACATTTCATCCATTTTGTCAAGCCGCTTATACTACCTTTTTTAAGCTCCTCTTTTGTGATAAACTATTTAGAAAAGAAGGACACGACGAAAGGAGCATCCATGAATATAGTATTTTTAGACAGAAAATCTCTCGGCGATGATCTGGACTTCAGCCCGTTTGAGGGACTTGGAAATGTTACATATTACGACTTTACAGATACAAGTGATCCGAAGCAGGCTGCCGAGCGCTCAGCCGACGCCGATATTCTTATCGTAAACAAGACTCTCGTAAATGAGCAGACCATCGGAGCTGCAAAACATCTGAAGGTAGTCTGCGTCACTGCTACCGGCACCAATAATCTCGACATCCCCTACCTCGAGAGCCGCGGCATCCACTGGCACAATGTGGCCGGCTATTCTACCGACTCTGTCGCCCAGCATACGATAGCTATCGCCCTCTATATGTATGAGCACCTGCCTTACTACGACGAATACACAAAGTCCGGCAGATACGCAGACGACGTGCTCTTCACACATTTCGCAAAGACATTCCATGAACTAAAAAGCAGGCAGTGGGGCATCGCCGGCCTCGGCGCCATTGGACGCAGGACAGCCGGAATTGCCGCTGAACTCGGCTGCAAAGTCGTCTACTATTCTACCTCCGGCATAGACCGCCCTGAAAAATACCCGCGCCTCGACTGGGATGAATTTCTCGCGACATCCGATATCATTTCGATTCACTCTCCATTAAACAAGCACACCGAAGGGCTCTTCGACAAAAGCGCCTTCGCCCTGATGAAAAAAGATTCCCTGCTTGTAAATGTGGCACGTGGCCCTATCGTAGTCGAGCAGGACTTAGCTGACGCCTTAGACAGTGGAGAGATCGGCGGCGCTGCTCTCGATACTCTTTCGATTGAGCCAATGTCGCCTGACAGCCCGTTCCTTAAAATGAAGCACAAGGACAGAATTCTTATCACGCCTCACATCGCCTGGGCCGCCACCGAGTCGAGACAGAGGCTTATGGATATGATCTACGAACAGGTAAAGAGCGAAGTAAGTAAACTATGACAACGATTTTTCTGGCACTTCAGCAGGAGGCCGCACCACTGATAAAAAATCTCGGGCTTAAAGCTTCCTGCGAAAGCCCTTTTAAAATCTACGAGTCCTCTGAGATAAGGCTCATAATAACAGGCATCGGAAAGCTAAATGCCGCTTCCGCCGCCGGTTTCTGTCTGGGAAGATTCGGGACTGATTCACATTACATTAACTACGGTTCTGCCGCCGGCCCATCTGTCCTCACAGGGCGGAGTGTCTTTGCAGCTCAGATAAGAGACTTATCAAGCGGCAGAGAATATTTCCCTGATATAGCGGAGAAAGTCTTTCCTCACGTCTGTCTTATTACTTCGGACACCCCGGTTGAAAATGTAAGAGACTCTCGGGCTGTTTTTGACATGGAAGCCTCCGGCATTTTTTCTGCACTTCAGAAGGCAGTGACTCCTGACAGGATTACAATAATAAAGACAGTAACCGACAGCGGAAATCCGGATTTTTCAAAGACTAAGGAGCTGCTTTCCAAAGCAGCAGCTGATGTCACCTCATACATTAAAAAAATATCGGAGTCAGATTCAGAAAAATCCTGTGAAAGATCATCGAATTCAGATTCTTTCTTCGATGCACTCTGTTCTGATCTCTGCTCTTCTGAGTCCATGAGACTGCAACTCAGGCAGTTTCTGCGCTACAGAAAATCCGCAGGTGAGCTCGACGAATTTAAGCTTAAGATAAAAGAACTGTACGAAAAACACCTGCTCCCCGCGCCGGACAGGCGGCACGGAAAGCAGGTGCTTTCAGTATTAACTGAAATCTGATCTGAATTTACGGACGGCAGAGGAAGTTTTTCTGGCTTACTCCATAGTAGGCGTTGTCGTCTCCTCCTGTCGCCTTATTGGCGAAGTTCAAACCTAAAACCGGCTTTCCCTTCGAATTGAAGGAGTCGAAGGTGTATCCAGCAAACATCTCGACATGGTATATGCCTTTATATCTGCGATTATTTGCTCCTGTCTCAAACAGAAGGTCTCCTACCTGAAATTTTCTCGCCTGAAAGTTCTTGTACGAAGCGCTTGCGACTTTCTTGTGCTTTTTTACAAGGTATTCGGCGAGGCCAGCGGCCGTCGGCGCATATTTCTTGTATAGCATCCGGATTCCCCTGCTCCTGTAGGCTCTCCAGACCAGTGAAGAGCAGTCATAATAGCCCTTCTTCATTCTGTTCTTCTGGCTGTATCTGTTCTTGTTGGAGTAATTTCTATCCCACTTGTAGACTGCGTATCTTAACGGTGTGGTGACATTTACAGCAGTGCCGTATCTGCAGGTAGTCTTCCCGTACTTCGCTGTAACTTTAATAACTGCGGTACCTGTTTTTTTGGCTTTTACTTTTCCGGTCTTTGAAACCGAGGCGATCTTCGGGCTGAGGCTCTTGTATGTGATCTTTATGCCTTTTTTACTCTTGCTGCCCGAAAGCTTAAGCTTTACAGTAGTCGACTTACCTTTGACAAGCATGTAGGATCTTTTGCTTAATGACAGTCCCATTATTGTCAGCTTAAACGAGAGCTTCTTCGTTCCGATCGTGACGTTTACCGTCGTAGTTCCGGTACCAGAAGCCTCAAAACACAGCTTATTGTTCTCAATATAAACATCGTAGACACTGATCTTCTTTCCTGTGTTTGAATAATCCAGATCAATGTCGTCTAAGCTTACTCCGTCAGGAACGCCTTTTAAGACTGTACTCCCATTTACACTGTCATATCCCAGGTAAGAATTCGAAGCCAAAAATGTAAAAGAAGTCTTTTCAAGGGTAATCTTTGAATAATCCACCTGCGGTTCAACCGGTACATCACCTGACGCTGAAGTCTGGCTTGGTTCATCTGCTCTCGCCGTTACAGCGGGAACTGCAGTAAGAAGCATAGCGGACGACAACAGTACTGTAAAAATTCTAATGGGTTTCATGATCTTCCTTGTTTTTTTATTATTCTTTAAAATATTCTACTGAACGCTTTAAGTCTTCGGCAAGGTTCTTTAAGGAGGCAGCAGCGTCGTTTATGATCGTAAAGGTGCTTACAAGCTCCTGCATAGAGGCATTCGTCTCCTCTGTGGATGCGGCGTTCTCTTCGGAAATAGCCGAGAGATCCGAAATGATCTCGGTGAGGGACTTCTTTGAAGTGTTGAGGCCATCTATACGTCCGGCAATCTCATCCACTGCGTCCGCAACACCGTTTACCTTGTCTCTCATGTTACGAAGCTCTTCTCTTGTAGTATTGAGCTTCTCTTCCTGGGCGCTGAAACTGTCGTTCAACCTGCCCATCGTAGCCACTGAAGTCTTGGAATTTGCGAGAAGTCTCTCAACGATCTCAGAAATCTGATCTGCCGACTTCTTACTCTGGTCTGCGAGGTCTCTGATCTCATCTGCTACAACCGCGAATCCTCTGCCGGCTTCTCCAGCCCTCGCGGCCTCGATCGACGCATTCAGCGAGAGGAGGTTCGTCTGCTTCGCAATATCTGTGATAGCGCCTGAGAACTTCGAAATCTCCTGAACTGAATCATTGGTCGAACCGATAGTGTCGCCAATATCGTTGACCGACTGTGTGACATCCTTCGACTGCTCTGCAAGAAGCCTTATAGCATCGACTGTCTTGCTGCAGCTGTCCTTCATCTCACTGGCATAGTCCTTGAGCTGCGTGATATTCTCTGAAATCTGGTCGATATCGGCGTCCATACTGCTCGTATCGTTCGCTGCGGTCTGTACTGAGTCAGCCTGATTAGTGGCTCCCTTTGCAATATCACCTACAGCCGAAGATACCTGATTTGAAGCACTGTTGGCCTGATCTGAAGAGTTTGAAAGATTGGTGCTCGACTCATCAAGTTCTCCCGTCATCCTCTTCGTCTCACCGATGATAGAGATAAGTTTCTCGTCAAGAGTATTAACGTTTCTCGAAATAGTGCCAAGCTCATCATTTCTGTTCTCCATCTTTTTATCGAACCTGATAGAAAGATTTCCATCGGCCAGTGTCCTGATCTGGTCGGAGAGCTCGTTCATATTCTTAGATTCACGGTTCGTTACACGAATGGCGATAACAGTCAGTACAACAAGGAAGCAGAGTGCAATGGCGATCATCATCAAAGTAGAACCCAGTATCTCGTGATCAGCGGCATTCCGATCCTCTGCAACCACGATATATCCTACCGCGTTTCCCTTCGCATTTGTCAAAGTCCTGAAATACGCGCAGTAGTTTCTCCCCTCGATAGATATCGAAGACTCGAAATAACCGTTGCCCCTGGCTGCCTTCTTTAAAATATCTTCAGAAAAAGTGGCGGTGCTCCTCTTCTTTTTGTCCTGCGCGTTCTCTATAGTAGAGAGGGCAGACTTCTTATCGAGGATGATAGTGTAGTCAAATGCGCTGGCTTTCTTCGCATTGTCAAGGATCTTCATATCCTTGTCAGTAACATCGACTGCCCCCTGATAGACCTTGCCATCACTGTCGAGCTCCATCGTATCGTCGGCGCTGCTCATCATGGTCTGATTCATCAGATAGCCCGCAGCCGAAAGCGACTTGGAGACATTCGTGTAAAAGACGGCGTTGATCCTGTTGAGAGACATCAATGTGAGGACCGCTGAATCAATGACCAGGGCAATGATAAACAGCCTGGCGATGTACCCTATCAGTTTCTTCTGCTTCTTTGATTTTGATACTTTCATAATTTTTTCTTCCTTTTATAAAAATCAAGTTTTAACCCTCTAATCAAAAATTTTAATTCATTACATCTGGCTTGTCAATCACTCTTTAACCCGCTATAATGTCATTGTTATGGAGGTTTTTTTAAAATGAATGAAGTCATTAAGAAATTCACAGAAGACCATATAGACGAGCTGAAAAAAGACATCTCCGAGCTCTGCTCTATCCCGTCTGTACTCTCAGATGCAAGGGAAGGTGCCCCATTCGGAGAGGACTGCCGCAAGGCACTTCTTGCAGCCGGCTCTATCTGTGAGAAGTATGGATTTAAGACAACAAACTACGACAACTACTGTATCGCAGCAGACTTTGACGAGTCACTGCCGAAGCATCTCGATATGCTTGGCCACACCGACGTAGTTCCGGCCGGCGAAGGCTGGACTGTCACCGATCCTTTTACAGTCATCGAAAAGGACGGCCGCCTCTACGGCAGAGGAACAAGCGACGACAAGGGGCCTGTCCTCTGCGCTCTCTACGCCATGCGTGCGATAAAGGAATCCGGCATCCCTCTGAAGAGAAATGTCCGCCTGATCTTGGGAAGCGACGAGGAGACAGGTTCCATCGATATCACGAAGTACTATGCGAAGGAGCCGGAAGCTGACTACACCTTCTCACCGGACGCAGAGTTCCCTCTGATAAATATCGAGAAAGGCCAGTTCCGCGGCACTTTTAAAGCAGATGCTCCTGTATCAGACACTGGAGTGCAGCTTATTTCACTAAATGCCGGCGTCGCACTCAACGCCGTTCCAAACCGCTGCCGTATGGAATTTATCGGAACAGACAGACAGATGCTTGAAGACGCCTGTGACAAATTAAAGAAAGAGATTCCGGTAGATGCAGAGATTTCAGATGACACCCACCTTACTATAATAGGTGAGAGCGCGCACGCCTCAACTCCTGAGATCGGCGTGAATGCCGGACTCGCAGGCATCACCCTGCTTAAGTTCCTGCCTCTTTCAAATGACAGGAGAAATACCCTTCTCTCGAAAGTCCTTACGCTCTTCCCTTACGGAGCCTACGACGGAAGCGGACTCGGTATCTCTATGACAGATAAGGAAAACCTTTCCCTCTCAGCCACACTCGACCTGTTCTCTGTCGACAGAGACGGCATGTCATTCTCATTCGATTCGAGGACTCCATTAAATGCCAGCGACGAGAACTGCCTTGCAGTCGCAGGGAAGAAGTGCGAGGATGCTGGCTTTACCTTCGAGACACCTGGCATCGTACCGCCTCACTATGTCCCATCTGACTCAGCCTTTGTAAAAGACCTGCTCAGTGCATATAACGATGTGACAGGTCAGGACGGAAAGGCCATGGGAATCGGCGGCGGCACCTATGTCCACGACATCAAAAACGGTGTCGCATTCGGAGCCGTTCTTCCAGGAATTGATACTCATATGCACGGTGCTGACGAATTTATCGACATCGACAATCTGACGACAGCTGTCGAAGTATTTGCCGAGGCAATACTTAAGATCTGCGGCTGATACGATATTTTTACATGAAAAAAAGCTTTCTGCGGCGTGACACCGCAGAAAGCCTTTTTTATTTTAATCAGTCTTCCTTCTCTGAGAGGATCTTGTCAATACTTACAAGGCGCACGCATACAGTAAATATCTGTGCTGCCTGCTTTAACTCCTCAAGTGGCGGATAGGATGGAGCGATACGGATATTTTTGTCGTCCGGATCCTTGCCATACGGGTAAGTAGCGCCAGCCGGAGTCAGTGTAACTCCTGCCTCTTTGCACATAGCGACGATCTTCTTGGCGCAGCCGTTCAATGAATCAAATGAGACAAAGTAGCCGCCGTTCGGCTTTGTCCACTCGCCGACATCGAGGCCTCCGAGGTTCTTCTCAAAGATATCCCAAACAGCTTCAAACTTCGGACGGAGTATCTCGGCGTGGCGTCTCATATGCTGCTTCATATTTGCAAGATTTCCAAAATAACGGACGTGGCGCAGCTGATTCAGCTTGTCGTGTCCTATCGTCTGTACTCTCATATAGGATCTGACATCGTCGAGGTTCTTCTTCGATGCTGCCATTGCAGCAAGTCCTGAACCAGGGAAGGTAACCTTCGATGTCGAGATGAATTTATAGACAATATCAGGATGCCCGGCTTTACGGCACTCATCGAGGATCTCTAATATCACATCCTGATTCTCCGGCTCATCATAGAGATGGTGGATGGAATAGGCGTTGTCCCAATAGATACGGAAATCAGGAGCTGCCGGTGTAAGGGCGGCGAATCTCCTTACAGTCTCATCTGAATAGCTGTAGCCCTGAGGATTGGAATACTTTGGAACGCACCAGATACCCTTTACTTCAGGGTCATTGTTGACATACTCCTCGACCATATCCATATCCGGGCCATCAGGTGACATCGGAATATTTATCATCTCAGCGCCGAAATACTCAGTGACCTTGAAATGTCTGTCATATCCGGGAACAGGGCAGAGGAATTTCCAGTTGTCAAGCTTACACCACGGAGTGTTTCCACAGACGCCCTTCGAATAGCTTCTCGAGATCTGGTCAAACATGATGTTCAGTGAAGAGTTGCCGAAGATGATCATATCATCCGGGCTCACTTCGCTCATCTCACCCATCAGGGCCTTGGCTTCTGGAATACCATCTGGAACACCATAGTTTCTGCAGTCTGTACCGGTCTGATCGTTGAAATAACTATTGGAATCCAAAACATCCATCAATTCATTGGAGAGATCGAGCTGTGCCTTAGACGGCTTTCCTCTTGCCATGTTAAGTGAAAGGCCCTTTCTCTTCCATGCATCGTACTCTTTCTGGAGATTCTGTCTCTCTTCTAAGAGTTCTTCTTTGTTCATCTCTTTGTAAGTCATAATTTCCTCCAACTAAACAAACCAGTCTACAGTCTTTTTTAGTCTAGCACTTGTCAAATTAATAAGCAATGCGATTTTCTGAAAAAATACACTGAAATACGGCTTTATTTCTGAAAAAAAACACAGTAATACCGTTTTATATGATAGAATAATATAAAGTTTGTATTTGATTTTAAAGGAGACAAAGTATGTATGCTGATGAGGGTGTTATAAAAATAAAGCACGACGTCATGACGTCTGTCGCGAAGCTGGCGTTTGAAGGGACTTTGGAAACGGAGAAGGAATTTATCCCGTTTGAGATGATACCTGGACCGCAGGCACAGTTTCGCTGCTGTATCTACAAGGAGAGGGAGATCATAAGGGAGCGCATCCGCCTTGCCTGCGATCAGGCACCGGGGCCTGTCGACGATGGCAATGTGATCCAGGTTCTCCATGCTGCCTGCGAGGACTGCCCGATCTCATCCTATGTCGTAACTGACAACTGTCAGAACTGCCTTGGAAAAGCCTGCGTTTCGGCCTGCCGTTTCGATGCCTGCCATCCAGGCGAGCAGAGAAGCCACATCGACCCGAAGAAATGCAGGGAGTGCGGCAAGTGCGCCCAGGCCTGTCCATATCACGCTATCGCCGCGCTAAAGCGCCCGTGTAAATTTTCCTGCCCGGTAGACGCCATAGAATACGACGAGTATGGCATCTGCCGTATCAATGACGACAAGTGCATCCGCTGCGGTCGCTGCATTCACAGATGCCCTTTCGGAGCCATCGATTCGAGGAGCTACATCGTTCCTATCATAGAGGCTCTGAAGTCTGACAAGCCTGTTTATGCTATGGCAGCCCCTGCTACTGAGGGACAGTTCGGGCCGAAGATCACTATGAATTCATGGAAGAAAGCCATGAAAGAACTCGGCTTCAAGGATTTCGTAGAAGTAGGTCTCGGCGGAGACCTCACTGCGAAGGCTGAAGCTTGTGAATGGGCCGAGGCCTACGCCAAAGGAGAGAAGAAGTCCACGAGCTGCTGCCCTGCCTTTGTAAATATGATAAGAAAGCACTACCCTGAGCTTGCCGACAATCTGATATCCACCACCGTCTCACCGATGTGTGCGGTTTCAAGACTTATCAAGGCCAAAGACCCTGATGCGGTCTGTGTCTTCATCGGACCTTGCTTTGCGAAGAAGAGCGAAGCCATGGAGCATCACATCGAGGGCAACGCCGACTACGTCGTGACTTACGACGAGATTTCGGCTATCATGGAGGCGAAGGGCGTAAAGCTCGAACCTGACGACGGATACACCTATCAGGAAGCCTCTATCTTTGGAAAGAGGTTCTCACAGTCCGGCGGAGTTACGGCGGCAGTCCTCGAATCACTGAAGGAATCAGACATGCACATTGACGCAAAGGTCTGCGTTGCGAACGGCGCCGCAGAGTGCAAAAAGCAGCTTCTTATGTTGAAAGTTGGCCGCTTTACCGATGACTTCCTCGAGGGTATGGCCTGCGAGGGCGGCTGTGTAGGCGGACCGTCGGCATACCGCGAGAGGATGCTCTTTGCGAAGGACCGCGAGACTCTGCTGTCCGAGGCCGACGACAGGACTCTGAACGGAAATCTCGAAAATTATGACTTGAATTCATTCTCAATGCACAGGTGATATGATTAAAGAATTCAGATTAGATGAACTTAACAGCGGCGATAAGACAGTGGCGGATTTTTTGCGAAAGCATGAAATCCGCCTTATTCTGCCATGCGGTGGAACTGGTGTCTGTGGAAAATGCTCTGTGAAAGTCCTCTTTTTTCATCGAGAAAAAATTCTAAAAACCTTCGACTTCCCCGCCTGCCAGTATACTATGGATAAGCTTCTTAAAAGCATACCCGCTGGATCTGACTGTATCCGATTCGATATTCCGGAAGATTCTGTAATAAAATCTCAAAAGCTGCACCAGTCTGCCTCTGATGGCAGACCTTATCTTGCCGCAGTAGACTTAGGCAGCACGACTATAGAGACAGCTGCCCTCTCCTTAGATGGAGAAGTGATAGGAAGCGAAAGGTGCCGCAACCCTCAGGTAAGCTACGGTGCCGACGTAATCTCACGCATAAAGGCAGCGAGCGAGAGCATGATAGCCGCCTCCGATATGCAGCGTCTCGCCGAGAGCACTATAAGAGGCTCTCTCGAAAAGCTCTCCGCCAGATACAGCCTCGCCGGACTTCCTGAAAAAATCGCCATAGCCGGAAACACTACGATGGGACACCTTCTGGACGGGCAGGATGTAAGTCCGCTCGGACAGGCCCCTTTCGATCCTGGTGATATTTCTCTGAAAGACATCTCGAAGGTATTTTTCACAGATAAAAGGCCTGTAATACTGCTTCCCGGAATCTCCACCTATGTCGGCGGCGACATCACAAGCGGCATTTTTGATCTGGATATAGACAGATCAGATAAACCTCAGATGCTTATAGACCTTGGCACCAACGGTGAGATGGCCTTAGGTGACCGAAACGGCATCTGGGTCACATCCACCGCCGCAGGCCCGGCCTTCGAGGCCGCAAACATAAGCTGCGGAGTTCCCGGAATCCCTGGCGCTGTAAAAAGAGTCACATTTAAAGGACAGACTGCGCATCTTACGTTAATCCCGTGGGATAAGGAACTCTCAAAGCTTCCACCGGGTGTCAGGATGCAGGAAGAACTCCGCCTTAGAGCAAAGCGGCCTGCAGGGATCTGCGGAAGTGGCCTTATCAGCGCAGTTTCAGGCATGAAAAAAGCCGGCATCATAGATGATACCGGCGCATTTACGAGTGATGAGTGGAGAAAATACGGTTTTAAGCTCTGGAAACCATCTCCTGCCACAAGAGGTGAATCCCCTGTCGTGATAACTCAGGACGATATCCACGAGCTTCTTCTCGCAAAATCAGCTGTCAGGAGCGGAATAGAGATTCTTATAAGATCATACGGCACAACCCCTGAAAAAATTTTCCTCGCCGGAGGCTTCGGGAGCGCCCTTACCATAGAAGATGCAGTCTCTATCGGAATTTTCCCGGAAGAGCTCTCTTCTCATATAGTCGCTGCAGGAAACACCTCACTGAAAGGCGCGATCAAATTTTTAAAAAATGATTCTGATGAAACCAGGCATCGCCTTGCGGCGATAAAAAATCTCTCACACGAAATCGTTCTTGGAGACGACTCTGACTTCGAAGACCTTTTTATCAGGCATATGAGTTTCTAGCGGGACGCCTTGCGGCGTTTCTTCATCTGGTACATCCTGTTGTCAGCGAGCTCATATACCATATCTGGAGTCATGTTGCTAAGCTCATCTGACGATGAAACTCCGTAGCTGAAATTGATATCGTATTTTCTTTTAGTACTGATACCTGCTTCCATTTTTTTCATTTTGTGGAGAGCTTTTCTGACAAATCTGCCTTTTCCCGCATTTATAAGGATTAAGAATTCGTCTCCTCCCATCCTTACAACGCTTCCGATATCTTCAAAGCAGGTTGTCAATATATCCGCGCAGTCCTGCAGCAGGCTGTCTCCAGCCGCGTGTCCCATCGAGTCATTTACGGTCTTAAGCCCGTTTACATCGAGGCTTATGACCTGATACTCTGATTCGGATTCCTTCAGCTTCTTAAACCTCGCATCGATCCAGGCTCTGTTGTGGAGTCCGGTCAGCACATCAGTATATGCCAGTTTTTTCAGAGCCTCCTCCTGTGCCTGCTCTGAGAAGTAGGTATTCACCTGATTCAGGTAGATAAACATGATAAGAATTATAAATACAACTGCTATATACGGCATTATCGAATGAAACAGTATCCTGTTGTCTAAGATCATGCTTTTTTTGATGTTGAATCGGATCACATCACAGACAGCTCCAGTCAGAACGATATAAATACTGCAGCGTTCGAGCAGATTCCCCCGTGTCCTCTCCTGATTCTTTGTACCATAGATCAGCAGGCAGGTATCGGCAAGCATCACCATCTGGAACAAAAAATAGAAGTGAATCGGATTGACTATCGATGTGTATTCTACGACAAAAGCAGTCGCAAAGAATACCGCCATGATCACAAAGCTTAAATGCGCACAGAAATTACGTTTTTTATCGGGATTTACCCCCCTGATAAAAATGCAGAGTTCAATGAACGGCAATGTGGAAAAGTACAGTATCAGATGTTCAAGCCTTGTATTGGCCTGGTATGCAGTTGAAAAAAGCTCTATGACGCCGACTCTGCAGAATGTCCATACTCCGATTGAAAAAGAGAGAAGGGATGCCGCAAGAGGCTTCTCCCACCTTCTCTTCAAAACGAAAAGAATAAAAGCCACGAAAAGCATTATAATCCCATTCATAAAGAGGAAAAATCCTGCGAGACTTGAAATGAGATCTATGCTTATGTAACTCGAGGAGATCTGACTTGCCGGGATAACGTGAAACTGGGGAAGGCTCACAAAAGCATCGTCAAGCCCCGGACTAATGATAATCCTGCATTGTTTTCCTGCCGCATCCTCAGGAAGGCTTACCATGTGTGTCGCTCTCCCTGGTACTCCTTTCGATCCGTCAGGTTCCTTCAGATACGAGTATGTGTATCTGCCGTTTATATACACTTCGACATGGGCATAGTCCGTTTCAAACACGAGGATTAAATTCTTTCCAAATGTAGTCGGAATCGTATTATTCAGCTCGATCGTATCACCCGCCTCAATTCGTTTTGGGAAGCGGAATCTGTTTAAGTTGACATTCCTGTACGTTTTGTCGTTATAGTCTACACTCCAGCCATCTTTGAATAAGATAGGCCTGCTTGCGCTAATCTTTCCTAGTCCGAAGACAAAAAGCATAACCATCATTAAAGAGACCGCAAAAGCCATTACGCCCCTGACTGGAGAGACTTTTTCCCTGCTGTCTTCTAACATTCGCCCCTCCCTTTCCTCGATTCAAACTTCATCTGATACATTCTCTGATCGGCGAGCCTGTAGATATCCTCACCTGAGGCATCTTTCAGCTCATCCGAATATGCATAGCCATAGGCTGCATCCACAGTGATATTGATAGGAAGACTGGCGCTTGTCTGTCTCTCGAGATTTTTCATTCTCTCAAATCTCTCTTCAAGCAGACCCTCGTCCATGATATTTTTATCGTAGACAACCATGAACTCATCTCCGCCCATCCTGCAGATGATGCCCGCATCTGAGAATACATTCCGAAGGATCTTTCCAAAAGTCTTCAGATACAGATCTCCACCGGCATGTCCGAACTTATCGTTGGTTTTTTTCAGGAAGTTCAAGTCCATGTTGATAATCAGGTAATCCTCATTTACCGAGTCGAGTGCGGAAAGCGTCTCTTCACCGCTGTTTCTGTTCGAAAGCCCTGTCAGGTCATCGTGATAAGCAAGAGCACGAAGTTTCGCTCTCTCCTCATAGTTGTATCTCTTCTCGTATAATCTCAGGACATAGCCAATCAGGATAAGGACCACCATCGTAATGAGTTCTAAAGGTATTATAATCCTTTCTAAAATATTCGGACCCATGCCATTCGTCTTTGAAAAATAGAAATAAATCAGATATGCAAGAGTCGCCGCAATTATTACAATGACACTGCCCTCGAAAAATTTTCCTGAAAGAGACGACTTTCTCCAGTATTTGATGGACATAAGTTCGAGTACAATAACATCAAACAGGATAATCAGATGAAAAGGAAGCAGGAAAACGTTTACATTTGCAATATAGAGTCTCTGGCAGATAATAGCCGCGATAAATAGGGAGGCATCCAGAAGAATAGATAATGAAAACGATATCTTATAGAATGCAGAAATCTTCTTAAAGGTTCTGAGCACAAGAGCAAGGAGTGGAATAGAAAATATGTACAGTGATAATAATTCGACCAGACTGTCGACTCTGATATCCTGCGTAAACAGCTCGATAGACTTCATGCTGCAGAACGACCACATACCGCTCGTCCCGCTGAAAAGCCCGATCAGAGCCAGGTCCACAAAGCCGGGATCAACAAAACAAAGACCGCTGGCAGCACAGGTTAATACAGCACCCGCCAGGATCAGAAACAGTGAGATAAATGTCCCGACCGACCTCTCCTGCACGAAGTTCTCCATCGTATTGTTCGACGGTGTAATCTGCACCTCCGGAAGGCTTACTATAGCGCCATCCTCTGAAGCCATCTCCATGATCTTCAGCGTCACGCCATAGTTTCTCTGTGGAAGCTGTATAAAGTGATATCCGCTGCCCAGAAAGTCTTTAGTCCTGTAGTTGTCGCTGTCGTAGCCATAATAGTACAGAAGCTCTTCTTTTCCACCTGGCTCAATGACACTGACACGAAGAGATGACAATCTCGAATAGACTCTAAGAGTCAGTCTGTTCTGGAAATTCTGCTTCGATACGATGTCAATCTTTTTCTTCATCGTGATCACATCATTCTTCTTAGAATCCAGATTGATAAAGCGTTTGTCATCTAAAGATACGTTGCTGTAAGTCCTGCCCTGAAACTTTATCTGCCAGCCCTTGTCAATCGGGAATACAGAGTATCCCCCTCTTTTTGACAAAAAGAACCATATGACATTTATCACCAGAAATGCTGCAAATGCAAACAGAAAGACAGCGATGATTTTTTTTGTATATTTAAAAATTCGTGTATTCTTCTTAACAGCACTTTTTTCCATTAAAAATCCCCTGTTATAAAACTCCTATTGTGATTTTACCACAGACAGGGGACTTTTAAAAGCTTTAATTAGCTATAGCAAACGAAAATTCGCACTTTACAGCCATTTTATCTCCCACATAGGCAGCCCCCTCTGCTATCCCCACATTTTTTTTAAGATTTATAAGTCTGCACTCGATTCTCAGGATATCCCCAGGCCTTACCGGTGCCCGGAATCTTGCGTTTTTTATGCCGCCAAACATAGGGATTCTGCCCTTGAATTCATCAGAAGTCATTATCGCGCAGGCGCCGCACTGGGCTATAGCCTCAAGAGACAGTACCCCCGGAAACACCGGATACTCTGGAAAATGTCCGGCAAAGACCGGATCATTCCTGCTCATAAGTTTCTCACCTACAGCCCACTGCTTCGGTTCGTAGTCAAGTATCCTGTCAACCATTATCATCGGCTGCCTGTGCGGCAGGATACGCTCGATATCATCACAGGTCAGAATATTGGGATTTTCTCTTACAAGGAGTCTTTCCATAGGATCACACCTTTCTCATCAGGATGCAGGCGTTGTGGCCGCCGAATCCGAGCGAGTCGCTCATCGCGATATTTACATCCTGCTTTATACCCTTCTTAGCCACATAGTCGAGATCGCAGTCCGGGTCGGCCTTATCTAAGTTTGCGGTAGGCGGGATGAAGCCCTCTTCTATCGTCTTTGCAGTAAAGACACCTTCTACACCGCCGGCTCCGCCAAGAAGATGGCCTGTCATAGATTTTGTAGAGGAGATCTTTAATTTCTCTGCGTGCTCTCCGAAAACTGCATGGATTGCCTTTGTCTCGGTCAGATCGTTTAACTTAGTCGAAGTTCCGTGCGCGTTTATATAGTCGACCTCTTCCGGCAATACTCCTGCGTCCTCAAGGCAGAGCTTAAAGACATCTGCAGCTCCCTCTCCGCTCGGGTCAGGCGATGTGATATGGTAGGCGTCGCAGTTTGCCCCATAGCCTGCGATCTCGCAGATGATATTGGCGTGGCGGTCATAAGCATGCTGATACTCCTCAAGTACAAGCAGTCCGCAGCCCTCTCCCATTACAAATCCGCTTCTTTCGGCGTCGAACGGAATCGACGCCCTGTCCTTATCATCCGACTTCGTAAGCGCTCCCATATTTGAAAAGCCGCCCATCGCAAGAGCTGTGATGCAGCTTTCAGTTCCGCCGCAGATCATCATATCTGCATATCCATCCCTTATCAGATGGAAGCTGTCTCCAATAGCTAAGGTTCCTCCTGCACAGGCCGCTACCGGGCAGGTTGCCATGCCTTTAAGGCCGTATCTTATAGCCACCTGGCCTGCTGCCATATTTGCTATAGACATCGGGATAAAATATGGTGATACCCTCTCGAATCCCTTGTCCATACCTCTTAAATGCTGCTCTTCGATCGTCGTAAGGCCGCCGATTCCACTCGAAATATCGGTGCCAAACTTCTTCGGATCAACTCCATCTGCGAGCGAGCCGTCTTCATCGATAAGCCCTGCATTTTTCATTGCCTCATCAGCCGCAGCTACCGCGTACTGTGTGAAGATATCCATATGGCGAGCATCTTTTTTCTTCATGTATTTAAGCGGATCAAAGTCCTTTACCTCGCCGGCCAGCTTAACAGAAAAATCCGGCTCCGAAAATCTTGTGATCGGCGCGATCCCTACTCTGCCGTTTTTTATATTTTCAAAGCTCTCCTCAACCGAAAGGCCACACGGGTTAACTGTTCCAAGTCCTGTGATTACAACTCTTCTGCCGGCCTTCGCCTTGTCTCTTATCTTTCCACTGTCCATTACATTCCTCCATCGACTGTCAAAACACTGCCGGTAATATACGATGCATCTTCTCCTGCCAGAAATGCTGCAGCAGCTGCCACTTCTTTTGGCCTTCCCATTCTCTTCATCGGAATCTGTGAAAGCAGGGCTGTCTTTGCCTTTTCAGGGATCGCTTCAGTCATCTCTGTCTCTATCATGCCCGGCGCGATGCAGTTTACTGTGATGCCACGCGATGCGACCTCTTTTGCAAGTGACTTCGAAAAGCCTATGATCCCTGCCTTAGATGCCGCATAGTTCGCCTGTCCTGCGTTCCCATAGATGCCGCTTACACTTGCCATATTAATAATGCGTCCCCATTTGCGCTTTATCATGCCGCGCAGCATTTTGTGGCTCATCAGGTAAACACTCCTCAAATTCGCTGCGATGACTGCGTCGAAATCATCCGGCTTCATCGTAAGAAGCAGACCATCTCTTGTGATCCCGGCGTTATTTACAAGGATATCGATGTCTCCTGCTTCCCCGGCTATCCGCTCGACGTCTTCCTCTTTAGAAAGGTCACCAGAGACAAGGATTGCATCCTGCGTCAGGTGACTTTTTAACTCTTCAAGCTTAGCTGTATTTTTGTGGCAGTGGAGGACGAGTTCATATCCTCTTCTATCAAATTCTCCGGCGATCGCGCTGCCGATCCCGCCGCTCGCGCCGGTTATCAGTACTCTTTTCATAGATTAAATTTTCCTCTGTGTTAAGGCGCGGCACTCTTCTCAAAGGTTTTCAATATCGTACGCCGTATTTATGGTTCTTATCGAAATATCCTTGATATCAAGCGCTTTTGCGCATTTTTTTACAAAGCCGGAAAGTGTCTTTCCAGGTCCGATCTCGATAAAATCGTCGCAGCCCTCTTTTAAAAGTGTATCGAGGCTGTCTTCCAAGCGGACAGGATTCTGTACCTGCCTTACGAGAAGGTCTGTGATCTTCTTATGCTCGTCGCAAAGAAGCTTTACTCCACCGTCATCACCCGTCGCGTTGAAAAGTACCCGGCACCTCAATGGTCTGATGTCCGCCTTCGGCAGGTATTCGGAAAGAGCGTCCCCGGCGCTTTTCATATACGGAGTGTGGAACGGGCCGCTTACCTTGAGAGGGATCACCCTTCTCGCGCCGGCCTCCTTTGCGGCAGCGCCTGCTGCAGCTACTTTATCCTTCTCCCCCGATATTACTATCTGTCCCGGGCAGTTGTAGTTGGTCGGATAGCAGCCGCTCTTTGAGCAGATCCGCTCTAATTTATAAGGATCAAGTCCAAGCACTGCGGACATTCCCCAGTCTCCGCCTTCGCCTGCTTTTTTCATAGCTTCTCCTCTGTACGCTGCCGCTCGAAGCGCGCTCTCGGCTGAAAACGCGCCGGCTCCATAGAGCGCTGAGTACTCGCCGAGTGAGAGACCAAGAGTAGTCTCCGGAAAGATGTTTTTTGCTTCGAGAAGCTTTGTTACGCCGATCGCAAAAGCCACGAGAGCCGGCTGGGTATTTTCTGTCTGAGTCAGCGCATCATCTTTATTTAAAAAAATAACATCCTTAAGGCCAGGTTTTATGCGGTCTGCCGCGTCGTAGACTTCCTTAAACACCGGATATTTTTCATAGAGGTCTCTTCCCATTCCGGTTGCCTGGGCTCCCTGTCCCGCATATAAAAAAGCTGTCTTCATGCCTTACCTCCATTGCAGATGTCTTCAATGATCTCACGCACTGGTCTTATCGATCTGATCTGTCCTGCAGACTGTCCTGCCATAAGGCTTCCCGTCTTTGTGTCGCCATCGAAGACCGCACGTCTTAAGCTCCCGAGCGTGAATTTTTCGAGTTCTTCGACTGAAGCTCCCGCCTTCTCGCTCTTTATGTACTCGCGTGTCATGTGGTTTTTTAAGACTCTGACCGGTGTTCCGCCGATCCGCCCGGTAACCACAGCATCAGTCCCCTTTGCCTTTATCAGCGCATTTTTATAGTTTTCGTGTATCGGGCACTCGTTCGATGCGAGAAGTGCTGTTCCGACCTGCACTCCGCAGGCTCCGAGATCCTTTGCCGCAAGAAACTGCCTGTGGTCTGCGATTCCACCCGCTGCGATCACAGGGATATTTACTGCGTCGCATACCTGCGGCACGAGCGTCATTGTCGCCATCTCGCCAATGTGTCCGCCGCTCTCGCTTCCCTCGGCTATGACCGCATCCGCTCCGTCGCGCTCCATCATAACCGCAAGCACTGGAGCCGCAACCACTGGAAATACCTTAATCCCGGCTTCCTTCCATTTTTTCATGAAACGGGCAGGATTCCCGGCTCCAGTCGTAACAAACGGTACATGCATCTTGGCCACGAGATCCGCGATCTTTTCAATCTCCGGGTGCATAAGCATCAGATTTACTCCGAATGGCTTTTCCGTAAGACTTAAAGCCTTTTCTATCTCCTGCTTTATGCGGTCACATGAAAAGCCGCCTGATGCTATAAGCCCCAGCCCGCCGGCATTTGAGACGGCCGCCGCAAACTCTCCTGTCGCAATATTTGCCATCCCGCCCTGTATCAGCGGGAATTCTGTTCCTGTAATATCTCTTAAATCCATCTGATTTCCTTCCCTCACTTGTAAGTGACAAGCACACTGCCCCAGGTGAGCCCGCTGCCGAATCCGCTCAGGAGCGCCGTATCTCCGGGAGAAAGCATTCCCTTCTGCTCCATTTCATCGAGCAGGATAAAAATCGATGCACCGGAGGTGTTCCCGATGTGGTCTACATTGCAGTAGAACTTCTCCTTCGGAAGCTTCATCGCCCTTACTACATGGTCTATGATCCGCTTGTTCGCCTGATGACAGACAAAGTAGTCGATATCATCTGTACTAAGTCCTGCCTTTGAGACAGTCTCTTTGATGCAGTAAGGCAGGATCTTTACCGCAAAGCGGAAGACCTCTTTTCCGTCCATTCTGATGTATGATCTTAAATTCTTTGCGCCCGGGCAGTTTATCGCAAGCGAGCTCTCTGCGCCAAGAGTGGAGGCATATGGCCCCTCTTTTGTCGTCATTACGACTGATCCCGCCCCGTCTCCAAACAGGATATTTGTAGTCCTGTCCGCCGGATCTAACAGCTTTGAAAGTTCCTCTACTCCGGTGACCAGAGCGTACGGCTTCTTTTTGTCCTGATTTGCAACAAGATACGACCTTGCGATTTCAACCGCATAGGCAGCGCCGCTGCAGGCCGCATTGATATCGATATATGGGATGTCTTTTGAAAGTCCAAGTGCTGACTGCATAAAAGATGCGACAGACGGTGTCGAGTAGTCTCCTGAAAGTGTTGCAGTAAGCACGAGTCCTATCTCATCCTTTGAAATACCGGATTTTTCCAGTGCCCTGCCTGCTGACTCAACGGCCAGAGAATTTGCACTCTCCCCCTCTGCTGTGAAGTGCCTTTTTTCAATACCTGTCCTCTTTTTTATCCACTCGTCACTCGTCTCCTCGATCTTTGACAAATCGTCATTTGTGACGACTCTCGACGGGAGAGCGGATCCGGTGGATATTATTTTTACTCCTGTCATGATTAAATTCGTCTGAACTTTCTGTGTCTGTCTGCAAGAAGCTGCGACGGCGACATCTTTTGAAGCTCCTTTAAATTCCTGTAAATTGCCCTGTCGAGTTCATCGTAGACTGTCACAGGGTCAAACGACGCCCCACCGAGCGGCTCGTCAATTATCTCGTCTGCCATTTTATTCTGGTAGAGCTCGTCAGCCGTCAGATGCATCAGCGAGCAGGCTTCTGTTTTTTTCGATGTGTCTTTGAAAAGGATACTGCAGAACCCTTCAGGTGAGAGCACCGAATAGACTGCGTATTTTAACATAAGGATTCTGTTTGCGACTGAAAGTGCCAGCGCTCCGCCGCTGTTTCCCTCTCCGGTCACAACTGATATCACAGGAACTTTCAGGTGGCTCATCATCGCAAGTGACCTCGCGATTGCCTCGCCCTGTCCGTGCGCCTCGGCCTCCATTCCCGGATACGCTCCCGGCGTATCGATAAAAGTGATGATCGGGCGGTTGAACTTCTCAGCCTCTTTAAACATTCTCATCGCCTTGCGGTAGCCCTCGGGAGACGGCATTCCAAAGCGGCAGGCCACATTTTCCTCGACCGTGCGTCCCTTCCTGTGTCCTAAGACTGTGACCGGGATTTTATGAAAAAGTGCTATGCCTCCGTAGATTGCCTCGTCCTCGTCGCAGAGGTGATCTCCTCTCTGCTCGAAGAAATCCGTAAACAGCGCCCCGATAAAATCCTTGATATGAGGTCTGTTCGAAAGTCTCGCAATGTAGACATGATCCTCAGGTGTCAGGTCACGGCACTGATCTAAAAGGTCGCTCCTCAGTTTTTTCAGATGGTCGATCTTCTCTTCGTTCTCGAAGTATTTATCTTCCTTCCCGGAAACGTTGAGCTCCTTCTGCTCCGATTGAATGTCCTGTATCTTTTTATCGATTCTTTCGGTCTGCTCGAAAATCTTATCTACCATGGCGTGCCTCCCGTGACTTTGCAGCCGTGAAGCATCAGAAGCTTCGTAAGCGTTTTCTTAAGCTCGCTTCTCTCGACTATCGCATCTACGAATCCGTGCTGATAGAGGTACTCGGCTCTCTGAAATCCCTTCGGGAGTTTTTTGCCGATGGTCTGCTCGATTACACGCGGCCCGGCAAATCCGATAAGCGCTCCAGGCTCCGCCAGTGTAATGTCGCCAAGCGTCGCAAAAGATGCGGTAACTCCTCCTGTCGTAGGGTGTGTCAGAACGCTTATGTAGAGGCCTCCGTTCCTCGAAAACTCCTCCACCGCGTCGGCCGTCTTTGCCATCTGCCAGAGTGAAAACATTCCCTCCTGCATCCTGGCTCCGCCCGATGCTGAAAAAATCACGAGCGGAAGCTTATGCTTGTCCGCGGCTTCGATTGCTCTGGTTATCCTTTCACCAGCCGCCTGGCTCATTGAACCCATGAAAAATCTGCTGTCGAGGACTACTGCGACTGTCTTTACACCTGATATCTTTCCGACCGCTGCAACAGCTGTCTCATTCAGATGGGTCCGCTCCTTTACACTCCTTAATTTTTCCTTATATCCCGGAAAATTCAGCGGATCATCAGATGTGATGCCACGGTTTATGACCTTAAAGCTCTTGTTGTCAAAGATCAGCGAAAAGCGGTATCCTGCAGAGACGTTTTTGTACTTTCCGCAGACCGGGCACACATAGTAGTGGCTCTCCCACTGGCTCCTTCTCGATCTCCTGTGGCACCCTTTGCACATCTCAAAAGGGTCTGTGTCAATGTATTCTTCTGTCATGCGTTCTTACACTTCTCAATCTCATCCATGATATCCTGAACAGTAACAAGCTTAGGGATATCCTCATCAGGAATCTTTACTCCGCACTCATCTTCGATCGCCATCTGAAGCTCTACCACTGCGAGTGAATCCGCGTCGAGATCGTCTACGAGCTTTGCCTCCGGCTTTACGTCCTCCTTATCGGCATCAAGGTTGTCAGCAATAATTTCCTGTAATTTTTCAAAATCCATGGTAATCTCCTTTCAAATAGTTTAAGATAATTTAGTCAAGTTTTTTAAAATAAAAACGTTTTAATTAAAACAGTATGAAGTATATGTCATGTATAAAAAAAAGTCAAGGAAAATTTAACTAAAAAATAGTTTACAAAATCTTTGCATTTTAATCAGCTCAATGGTACAATAGTTTCAAAAGTTTTTATTTTTTAGTGGAGGAAATATGCTGCAGGAAGTTCTTCATAACGTATATAATAAGCTTCGTCTGCATTTTTATACGCAGGTATATTCTAAGTTTGCTGATCGCGAGGCCACGCTTACTACGGTCGAGACATTTTCGATGGAGGCTATAAATACCTTAGACCATCCGACTGTAGCGCAGTTCGCGAGCGCGATGAAGATTTCTGCGCCAAATGCTGCTTACAGAGTCTCGAGCCTTATCAGAAAGGGCTACCTGAGGAAGATTCAGAGCAAGAAGGATCTGCGGACATATTATCTTGAACCAACACCAAAGTATGAAAAGTATAATCAGGTAAACGAGGCCTATATCAAAGTCGTAGCAAACCGTGTCAGGGAGCGTTTTTCTGAAGAGGACTACAACAAGTTCACAGAGATGCTCAATATAATTGACACTGAATTGATGCCAGATGTAGATTTTATTGGAAAAGGGGGTAAGGCCGATGCCGGAACAGAAGAAGAAACAGACAGTAAGAACACAGATTAGTACTGTGGTAAATGACAAGCCCTGCGGAAGGATAGGTGTGATCTTTTACACTCCGTCCACATCCATCGGCCCATCCAGGGATGCTTTTTTCAATGATGTTTATAATGGCATAGTGATGGAGGCCGCCAGATTTGACGAGCACATAGAAGTAGTCAGACATTTTTCACAGATGAACGCCACCGACCAGTCCAGGGATATCGAAGCTATGGCGAAGAGCGGTATCAAGGGTCTTATCGTCGCGCCGATTGCCGATCCCCTGGTCGCAGAAACTCTGCGGAAAGTGTCTGAGAAGGGTATTCCTGTAGTTACCGTTCACACTGATATTGAAAACTCAGGGCGTATTGCCTATGTAGGCACTGACCCCTACAAGGCCGGAAAAGCCGCAGCCGCCCAGATGTGCCAGATCTGCGATGCAGATACCGAAGTCGGCATTGTGACAGGTTTCCGCCGCATCAAAGTACACGAGGAACGTATTAGGGGCTTTATGGATTATCTTAAGGACAATCCGAAGAACCTGACTGTGGATTCGATCGGCGAATGCCGTGATGAAGATTACAAGGCTTACGAGATCGTTCAGAAGATGAAGACAGACCACCCGGGCATCTCGGCATTTTTCTTTGCCACCACGAATGGCGTATATGGAGGATGCCGTGGAATATTTACGATGACTACGAGGCTTAAGTTCCACGTGATCACTCTGGGTGTTTACGATTCCACAAGAGAATACATCAGAAAAGGACTCATAGACTGTGCAGTCTATCAGAATCCTTTGAGACAGGGTATAGATGCTGTAAGGATTTTAGCTGATAAGGTTTTCGAGGGACGTGAACCGGAGAACGAGATCACGTACGAGGAGCTCGCCATAAAGACACCTGAGTGCCTTTATTTGTGAGAGTTCTCTACGATCTGATCCATCAGATCGATCACATCGTCCCGTCCCTGTCCTGTCACGGATGAGAATGGAAGTATTATTATGCCAGATGGAGCATGGGTGTTCGCACTTATGCTCTTTTTTATCTGGCTGATATTTTTTTGAAGCTGACTGCGCTTCAGCTTATCTGCCTTTGTAGCGATGATCACTGTTTCGATCTCTAAATATGCGAGATAGTCTATCATCTGAAGGTCCTGTGCGGTCGGCTCGTGCCTTATGTCTACGATCAGAAAAACAGCCTCAAGCTGCTCAGATGCAGTCAGGTACATCTCGATCATCCTGCCCCACTGCTTTGACGTCTCCCTTGAGATCTTCGCGTAGCCGTATCCCGGGAGGTCTACAAGGTAGAGTTCACTGTTTATATTGTAATAGTTGACTGTCTGTGTCTTTCCCGGTGACGAGGAAGTGCGGGCGAGTGACTTTCTCTGCATGAGGCAGTTAATAAGCGAAGATTTTCCCGCATTAGAACGACCGGCGAACGCCACCTCAGGGTGAACGTTCGCCGGTAATTTACTCGTTATTCCACAGACGGTCTCTAATTCAACCGACTTTATTTTCATGCGCTTTCCTTTTCAGACTTCTTATCCTCGATAGATACGACCTTATCGGACTTGCGCTCCTGAAGGATAAGATGCTCATCTACAATGTCCTTTGTGATGTTGAGCTCATGTACGCCATCCTCTGAAGGCATGTCATACATGTAATCCATCATGACTGTCTCCATAATGGCACGGAGTCCACGGGCTCCGGTCTTTCTCTCAAGTGACTTTCTGGCGATCTCAACCAGCGCGTCATGGTCGAAAGTGAGCTTTACATCGTCAAGTGCAAAAAGTGCCTGGTACTGCTTTACAAGAGCGTTCTTTGGCTCTGTAAGAATTCGTACGAGATCGTCCTCTGTCAGAAGATCCAGTGAAACATCGATAGGAACTCGTCCGATGAACTCAGGGATCAGTCCGAACTTGATGAAGTCCTGCGGAAGTGCGAGCTTTAAGAGCTCACTCTCCGACTTCTCGGAATTGCTGACGTCTGATTCACCTGCTGCAAATCCTATGCGTCTCGTATCGAGTCTCGACTCTATTATCTTGTCAAGGCCTTCGAATGCTCCTCCACAGATAAAGAGGATGTTCGTAGTGTTTATACGAAGAAGCTCCTGCTGAGGATGCTTCCTTCCTCCCTGAGGAGGAACAGATGCCTCTGTTCCCTCGAGGATCTTGAGAAGGGCCTGCTGAACGCCCTCACCTGATACGTCTCGGGTGATGGATACGTTCTCGCTCTTCTTCGTGATCTTATCGATCTCGTCGATATATACGATTCCAAGCTCTGCTCTCGGGATGTTATAGTCAGCTGCCTGGATAAGCTTCAGAAGGATGTTCTCGACATCCTCACCTACATATCCTGCCTCGGTAAGTGTCGTAGCATCTGCGATGGCAAACGGCACTCCGAGAACTCTGGCAAGTGTCTGTGCGAGGAGAGTCTTTCCTGAGCCGGTAGGACCGAGCATCAGTACATTACTCTTCTGCAGCTCCACGTCAGTCTTCTTTGCGCTTAAGATCCTCTTGTAGTGGTTATAGACTGCTACTGAGAGAACCTTCTTCGCCTCATCCTGTCCGATAACATACTGGTCGAGAAAAGCTTTAAGTTCCTTTGGCTTCTGAAGATTTATCTCGAGTGTGTCCGATACATCTATGCTCTTGAACGGGGAGTTCTCAGTACCGAGCTCCTCGTCAATGATCTCATTGCAGATATCCACACACTCATCACAGATATAAGTACCGTTCGGTCCTTCGATCATCTTCCTGACTTCGGACGCCTTACGGCCGCAAAATGAGCAGCGAATTGGTTCTTCAAATCTCTTGGGCATGTGTTTACCTCCTGTATCTCCTGTCATCAGGCCTCACGGCTTGTGATGACCTTATCAATAAGACCATAATCGCGGGCTTCCTCAGCTGTCAGGAAATGATCACGGTCTGTGTCGGCTGTGATCTGTTCTATCGTCTTTCCAGTATTCTCAGCGAGGATCTGATTTAATCTCTTCTTAGTCTTTAAAATGCTCTCAGCTGCGATCTCGATCTCAGTAGCCTGACCTCTGGCTCCGCCTGAAGGCTGATGGATCATGATCTCTGAATTCGGAAGAGCCATTCTCTTGCCCTTGGCTCCGCCTGCCAGAAGAAATGCGCCCATAGAAGCTGCAAGTCCTACACAGATCGTAGAAACATCGCACTTGATATACTGCATTGTGTCATAGATGGCGAATCCCGATGTAACTTCACCACCAGGAGAATCAATGTAGAGATGGATATCCTTGTTCGGGTCCTGTGACTCAAGGAAAAGGAGTTCAGCAACAATAACAGATGCTGAATCCTGATTTACCTCTCCTCCAAGGATAATGATCCTGTCTTTTAAAAGTCTCGAATAAATATCGTAACTTCTCTCGCCTCTGGACGTCTGCTCAATGACGTAAGGTACTAATGCCATACTTTAGTCCTCCTTATCAGCTGACTTCTCGTCTTTCGTCTCGTCCTTCTTATCTGCTTTCTTGGTAGTTCTCTTTGCTCTCTCTTTTACATTGTCCATGACGAAGTCAATGGCCTTCTCCATCCTGATCTGCTCTTTGAGTGAATCAAGCTCGTCAGGCTGTGCGTTCTTCTTTAAATCCTCAGCCTTCATGTTGTACTGCTTGGCCATGTCTTCGATTCTCTTATCGACATCCTCGTCAGTAGCTTCAAGATTCTGCTCCTCAGCGATCTTCTCAAGGCAGAGAGAAGTCTTGATCCTCTTGATAGCCTCAGGCTTTGTGTTCTCACGGAACTTCTCGATAGTCTGGCCTGAGTACTGCAGGAACTGCTGGAATGAAAGACCGCTCTGTGCAAGATTTCTGGAGTAGTCATTGATGATGTTGTTTACCTGGGTATCTACCATAGCATCAGGCAGATCCATCTCTGACTTCTCAATGATCTTCGTTAAGGCTTCGTCCTCTTTAGTACGCTTAGCCTCGTTCTCTTTTCTGACTTCGAGCTGCTTTCTGACATCTGCCTTGTACTCGTCAACAGTATCGAAATCAGTAGTATCTGATACATACTCGTCATCAAGAGTAGGGATCTCGTCAGTCTTTACCTCGTGAAGAGTGACAGCGAAAACTGCTGCCTTTCCGGCAAGGCTCTTCTCCTGATAGTTCTCAGGGAATGTAACATTGACATCGAAGCTGTCTCCAGCCTTGTGTCCAACGATCTGATCTTCGAAATTATCGATAAATGAGTGTGAGCCGAGCTCGAGATTGTAGTTCTCAGCCTTGCCACCGTCAAAATGCTCTCCATCAACAGAGCCGTCAAAATCGATAACGACCTTGTCTCCGTTCTCAGCTGCGCCGTCCTTTGTGACTGTACGTGCGTTTCTCTTCAGCTGAGCCTGGATGTCCTTCTCTACCTCTTCATCTGAAACTGAGGTATCGATCTTTGTGACTGTGACTCCCTCATATTTGCCAAGTGTAACTTCTGGCTTTGTAGCTACTTCTGCTGTAAAAATGAAGTCCTTGCCCTTCTGTATCTGAGTGATCTCGATCTTCGGTGATGATACGATATCGAGCTTTGACTCGTCATAAGCCTTAGGATATTCCTGTGACACAAGGATGTTTGCTGCGTCCTCATAAAATACATCATCACCGTAAATCTTCTCAACTACCTGCATCGGTACGTGTCCCTTACGGAATCCACGGATTGAGATTCTTGACTTCTGTCTGTCATATGCCTGCTTTATAGCCTTGTCAAGCTCTGCTGCCGGCACTGTTACAGTGATCTTCGACATATTCTTTGTGTCTAAGTTTTCTACCTTTACGCTCATTTGTGTTTTTTCCTCCTAAATATCCGGGCTTTTGGCGAAAGAGACAATACGCCCGTGCAATCGAATATAAATTATAACACACAGATATCCTGTTTGCAAGGTTGTTTTGGAAATGGGAGCGCGAACAGCGCAGGAAAAATGGCGACTGTAATTGCTTTATCGGCGCTGGGCACAAAATGGTGGCTCACTTGAATCGTTCGCCACACATTTGTGCTCCGGCGCCGTATTGTCATTTATCAATGAAATCTGACTAGAGGCCTGTGTATTATTGCATAAGTATGTGAACACTTCCCGATGGATGTGTAAATGAACATTGTGTTAAAATCCACCAGACTGGTATGCTCGGGCTATCACATATGAGGGTTCATAAAATGCACTGCAATTATAATTATCAATTACATCACATATTGCATTATTATACACGCGAATTATAGCATCTGAATAATCTTCTTTTGAATTCATCGTGTCTACAATCAAGCGCTGATAAACATCTCCCATTTCCAGTGGTGTCGGAATTTTTTCAGCTAAATTCTTGTCCACCTTAGTTATATCACAATCTCCAGTTTGAAGATTATATTCCCCACTGAAACCACGTCAAGTTATAAATTATCAGCATATAACCAGATGTATGCAAAAAAACTCCCCAACCGCTTTCGCGGCCGGGGAGCGTGGTTTTTTATTTAGAGAATATATTAGTTCTCGTGGTTGATTGCTGCCTGTGCTGCCGCAAGACGAGCGATAGGTACACGGAATGGTGAGCATGAAACGTAGTCGAGACCGATCTCATCGCAGAACTCGATTGATGAAGGATCTCCGCCGTGCTCTCCGCAGATACCGCAGTGAAGATCTGAACGAACCTTCTTACCATTGTCAACAGCGAACTTCATCAGCTTGCCAACACCGTCTGTATCGAGACGAGCGAATGGATCTGACTCGAAGATCTTGTTCTCATAGTAAGAATCGAGGAACTTACCAGCGTCATCACGTGAGAAACCGAATGTCATCTGAGTAAGGTCATTAGTACCGAAGCAGAAGAACTGAGCATCCTTAGCGATCTCATCAGCTGTAAGAGCAGCTCTTGGGATCTCGATCATAGTACCAACTTCATACTTCATGTCTGAACCAGCCTCAGCGATAAGCTTGTCAGCTGTATCTGTAACAGTCTTCTTGACGAACTTGAGCTCTTTCTCCTCGCAAACGAGTGGGATCATAATCTCAGGAACCATGTTCCAATCCGGATGAGCCTTCTGTACAGCGAGAGCAGCCTTGATAACAGCTGTAGTCTGCATCTCAGCGATCTCAGGATATGTAACAGCAAGACGGCATCCTCTGTGACCCATCATAGGGTTGAACTCCTTTAATCCAGCGATGATGTCCTTGATCTGCTGAACTGTCTTGCCCTGAGTCTTAGCAAGCTTCTCGATGTCTTCCTCAGTCTGTGGAACGAACTCATGAAGAGGTGGGTCTAAGAATCTGATAGTAACAGGGTCGCCTTCCATAGCCTCATAGAGCTGCTTGAAGTCGTCTTCCTGATACGGCTCAATCTTTGCAAGAGCTTTCTTTCTCTCTTCAACTGTATCTGAGCAGATCATCTCACGGAATGCATCGATTCTGTTGCCGTTGAAGAACATGTGCTCTGTACGGCAGAGACCGATACCCTGAGCACCGAGCTCACGAGCTTTCTTGGCATCACGTGGAGTATCAGCGTTTGTACGAACCTTAAGTCTTCTGTACTTATCAGCCCAGCCCATAACACGAGCGAAATCGCCGGCAACTGAAGCTTCCTTGGTAGCTACATCGCCCTGATAGATGTTTCCTGTAGAACCATCGAGTGAAATGTAGTCTCCCTCGTGGAATGTAATTCCAGCAAGAGTGAACTCCTTCTTCTCCTCGTCGATATTTGTGATATCTGAGCATCCTGATACACAGCAGGTTCCCATACCACGGGCAACAACGGCTGCGTGTGATGTCATACCACCACGTACTGTAAGGATACCCTGAGCAGCGTTCATACCCTCGATATCCTCTGGAGATGTCTCAAGACGAACAAGGATGACTCTGTCGCCCTTTCCGCCGATACCCTGCTCCTTAGCGTCCTCAGCTGTGAATACGACCTTACCAGCTGCAGCACCAGGAGATGCTGGAAGAGCTGAACCGATCTTCTTAGCTGCCTTAAGAGCTGCCGGATCAAATACCGGGTGAAGAAGCTGATCGAGGCTCTTTGCTTCGATACGTGTAACAGCTGTCTTCTCATCGATCTGTCCCTCATCTACGAGGTCGCATGCGATCTTGATAGCAGCCTGAGCTGTTCTCTTACCGTTACGAGTCTGAAGGAACCAAAGCTTTCCTTCCTCGATAGTGAACTCCATATCCTGCATATCGTGGAAGTGGTTCTCAAGGCCGGTAGCGAGCTCCATGAACTGCTTATATACATCTGGCATAGCCTGCTCAAGAGTGCTGATAGGCTGCGGTGTACGAACACCTGCAACAACGTCCTCACCCTGTGCATTGAGGAGGTACTCACCGAAGATACCCTTCTCACCAGTAGCCGGGTCACGAGTGAATGCAACACCAGTACCTGATGTGTTACCCTTGTTACCGAATACCATGGTCTGAACGTTTACAGCTGTTCCCCAGTCGCCAGGGATATCGTTCATACGACGATATACGATAGCACGTGGGTTATCCCATGAACGGAATACTGCGAGGATAGCGCCCATCAGCTGATCCTGTGGATCCTGTGGGAAATCTTTTCCAAGAGCATCCTTGTAGATCTTCTTGAATCTCTTAACGAGTTCCTTTAAGTCATCTACATCCATCTCGACATCATACTTGATGCCCTTCTTAGCCTTAACGTCGTCGATCTCCTTCTCGAAGAGAGACTTGGAAACTTCCATAACAACGTCTGAGTACATCTGGATGAAACGACGATATGAATCGTAAGCAAATCTTGGGTTTCCAGTCTTCTTAGCGAAGCCCTCAACTGCTACATCGTTAAGTCCAAGGTTTAAGATGGTGTCCATCATACCAGGCATAGATGCACGGGCACCAGAACGAACTGATACAAGAAGCGGATCGTCCGGATCGCCGAATTTCTTTCCGTTTACTTCCTCGAGCCACTTAAGGTTCTCCTCGATCTGATCGGTGATCTCCTTAGTAAGGCCCTTACCATTGTTATAGTACTCTGTGCAAGCTTCTGTTGTAATAGTGAAGCCGTGTGGAATCGGCATATGCAGGTAATGTGTCATCTCAGCAAGGTTGCAACCTTTACCGCCGAGAAGATTACGCATGTCTGCTCCGCCTTCTTCAAACTTGTAGACCCACTTCTTTGCCATTTTATTTCCTCCTATATGAAAATAGTTTGATTTCGGTGCGTCCTCTAAAAGGGGTCTGGGCGCACCCTTTAAAATTATATCACAATCCAGCCATTATGCAAGTATTATCAAACCTTAAAGATCGACATTGCTTCGTTGAGTACCGTAAGCTGATCCTCGAGGTCCTTGATAAGTTCGCGTGACTTGTTGACTTCCGACTCAAGTTCTGCGGCCATACTCGATGTCTCCTCGGTCGATGCGGCATTGTCTGTGGCATCGTCGTTGAGTGACTCGATGTTATTCTTGATGCGGTCTCTCTCGCCTTCCATCGTGTGGATATTTTCAGAGATGCTGTCTGCCGAGGTAGAGCAGTTGTCGAGAGAAGTCTCTAATCTGACAAATGTCTCCCTCGTTCTGTTGAACGCGTCTACCTGTTCCTGGGAAACGCTCTGCATCCTCTTCATGATCTCAACCTGCTGCGTCGAGTTCTTTACGAGCTCTTCGACAATCGAGTTGATAGTCTTTGCGGATTCGTCAGACTGGTTTGCAAGATTACCGATCTCTTCGGCAACAACTGCAAATCCTCTTCCTGCCTCTCCTGCTCTTGCCGCTTCGATAGAAGCATTGAGTGAAAGCAGATTGGTCTGCGATGCGATATCAGATATCAGATTTGCGGCCTCTGCGATCTTTGCGACCGAATCTGAAGTCTGCTGTGTCTGTGCCGACATCGTCTGGATATCGTCCATAGTGGCCTTGTTCTTTTCGACGAGTTCCTGAAGAGTATTCTTAGACTCCTTTGAGCACTCCATCATATCAGATGCATTGCTGTCAAGTGCAGCAACATTGCTTGACGAATCATCGATGTTTCCAGAAAGTGTCTCGATCTCGCTTACAGCATCGGCTGCTGCCTTAGCCTGATCAGTGTTGTTCTCTGCGATATCATTTACAGCACTCGAGACATTTGAAATGGCATCCGACATACTCGAAAAATTATTTGAAAATTCTTCGATGGATTTCTTCAGTGACTCACAGGCATTCGAAGCTCTCAAGATCATATTTTCCATGTTCTTCTGAGCTTCGTTCAGGCCACGTCCGGTATCTCCGAATTCGTTCTTCGTTTTTACTTCTATGCTCTCCCTCAAATCTCCCTTCGCCATTCTCTGGGCAAATTTCTGGATATTTGTAAGAGGTGCCACTGTCTTCTTTCCCAGGGCATATGATAAGAAACCACTTACGACAATACAAATAGCCATGACGATAAAGGTCACGAGTGTCATAATCCTGTTCAGGCTGCTTAAGGATTTCTCAGTAGCTGCCATCTCTTTGTTCATATCGTCTGTGTAGTTTCCTGTGGAAAGCATCCATCCCCATGGTTCGAACAGCTGTGAATATGCCAGCTTCGGAGCGACTGTCTTTCCATCGGCCTTAGTGAAGTAGAACTCGTTGAATCCACCCTTCTTGGATGAAGTGCAGGACTTTCTGATCATCTGTATGATCATATTTCCCTTCTTATCCTGCAGATTCTTACGGTTCTTTCCCTGCTGTTCGGTCAGGATCGGGTGCATAACGAGGTTGTAGTCGAGATCGTCGATCCAGAAATATCCGCTCTGATCATCACGATATCTGAATCTCTTGATATCCTCCTCTGCTTCCTTCTTCGCCTGCTCCTCTGTCAGATCTCCGTGCCTGTAATCGTCGTAATCCTTCTGCACGATAGAGATCGCCGACTGAGTCTCAGAAACTATCTCACGCTTGTAGCCGTCGAGCTTTGCCTTGTGATATACATCCATCGAACGCTTAAACGAAACATTCAGCGAAATGATAGATATCGCACTGACTACAACTGATACAATGATCACGATCACAAGGTTCATCATCATGATCGATCTTCCGACACTCCGGTAGCCCTTTGTCTTCTTGGCCAACCCCTCCTGTTTACTCATTCATTTTTCCTCCTGGTTCCCAAAAAACTTTTCTGCGCAAAATTGCGCTACATTCTATATTGTATATCATTTCACGCATGAAATAAAGGCCTCCCGCCAAAAAACGAAAAGCCTTTAAAAATTTATTTTATGTATCAGATCAGTTCTCTGAGTTTCAGATAGTCGTAGAGGAACCGGGCACTCCTCTCGACGCCTAAGTCCGATGAAGACAGGATCAGCTCGTAGTTGTCAGGGCTCTCCCACTTTCCGGTCGAATAGGCGTTGTGATAAGCTCTCCTCGTACGGTCGTGGCGGGCGACTGCTTTCTTCGCCTCGCTGTAATCCATGCCACGGACTTCCATGATCCGGCTGATGCGGTTCTCGATATTTCCCGTAATAAAGAAGCGGACAAGGTACGGATAGTCTTTTAGGATCTCGCTTCCGGCTCTTCCGATAAGGACAAACGACTTTCCTTCTATGGCCTTATCTCTTATGTACCGGAACTGTGCACGGGTTATCATCTCCTCAGGAGAATTTGAAATTCTCAAGTTCATCGCCTGAACCGAACGCGATCTCAGTGGGTTTGGGACCTTCTCGTCATATTTTCTGTATTTTTCGGCATCGATTCCGAGCTCCTTCGACATCGAGTCGAGCATCCCGCGATCCAGAAAATCTATGCCGAGCATCTCGGAGAGCCTTTTTCCGATATTGTGTCCACCGCTCCCGTAAGTACGGCTGATAGTAACAAGAAGCTGTTTGTTCCCCATAATTGACCTCCTTTTACATGTATCTTACAAAAATAAATACCGTTGAAAATGCAAGCACTATAACAGTAGCAACTGCAGCATATCTGCAGTACTGCCCCCAGCCTATCGGGTGTCCGGCCTTTGCAGCTGCAGAAGTTCCGACTACATTTGCGGAAGCACCAATAGGAGTAGCCGAGCCGCCAATGTCAGTTCCAAGCGAAAGTGCCCAGGCGAGCGTCGTTACAGGTATTCCCTGCGAATGCGCGAGTGCTTTGATGACCGGGACCATTGTAGCCGAGAAAGGGATATTGTCTATAAAAGCACTAGCAACTCCTGAAATCCAGATGATTATCGCCACCATCGCATAGCGGTTGCCACCTGATACCTTTGCGATAAAACCGGCGACAGTCTCTAGGATTCCTGTCTCCTCAAGTCCTCCGACTACGATAAAGAGTCCTACGAAAAACAGCAGTGTCTTGTAGTCTACGTTCTTAAGAATCTCCTTCGCATACTTTATCTGTGAAAGAAGAGTAAGCGCCGCGATAAATACTCCGATGAAAGCCACAGTAAGTCCTGTACTTCCGTGTGTTATCAGAAGAACTACAGCCAGTGCAAAAATCAGCGCACTTTTTATAAATTCGCCCTTATCCTTTATCGCGCTCTCCGGCGAAGGCAGTTTGGAGTAGTCGATCTTTTTCTTATTTGACCTGAGCTCTTTTCGAAACGAGAGGAAAAAGAATACGACAGTTATTCCAAGGCTTAATACTGCTATAACTCCTGTGTTTGAAAGGAATTTAAAAAATGTAAGTCCGAGTGAGGTCCCGATTATAATGTTTGGCGGATCGCCGCTCATCGTGGCGCTTCCACCCAGATTCGCACAGAAGATCTCGGATATGATCATCGGAACCGGATCAAACTCCAGCATTTCCGAAAGCTCTACAGTGACAGTCGCGAGGAAAAGGATAACGGTGATCGAATCGATAAACATCGAAAGTCCGAAAGACATCAGCATGAACACGACGAATATCCGCATCGGCCTGTATTTTACGAGCTTTGCCAGCTTCATGCAAAGCCACTGGAAAAATCCGACTCTCGCCATGCCTGCTACCATTATCATCATACCTGCGATAAAAATTATCGTAGACCAGTTGACACCGGTTGAAGACGAGCCGCTCTCCGATGAGACATGCCAGAAATCTGTCGTAAATACAGACGACAGGTTTAAAGTCCGAAGGAGTGCCGCCCCGTTTCTCATTTCAATGCCAAAAACCAGCACTATCGTAAGTGCCGCACAGCTTAATGTAACGATGTAGTGCTCTATCTTGTCCCAGAGGATGAGTCCAAACATCACCAGGAAAATAAGCATTGCAGTAATTTCCGCTGCCATTGCCATTACCTCCTTACTAAAAATACATTTACACCCCGCCTCTTTTATTGGATCATCATCCAAAGTTTTATTATATTTTTACATTTTACTACTTTAAATTCTAAAAATAAAATAAAAACTGATTTTTTGTATAGCCAAAATTGTTAAATTGTTGTTGTCCTTTAATGCGCGGGTGTGCTATAATCAATTTGATAATCTTTTAGATTAATGCTTCATACAGGAGGTGTTATGAAAATATTTTCCAAGAAACTCACAAAGGACGACCTGGCTGATCTTATCAATATCAATAAGCTGAAGAGCATTGTTGATAAACCATTCGGCCTCGTCAGATCGAGAAAAGAAATCTTGCAGCAGAAGAAGGAGAAAACAGACATGAAAAAATTTATCAAGGGACTTCTTATCTTCGTCGGTGTTGTTGCTGTTATCTGCGGCGTAGCTTATGCTCTGTACCGTTACTTCACACCTGATTACGACGACGCTTTCGATGATGACTTCGATGACTCTTTCGATGATGACGACCTCTTCGAGGATGACGCTGACACCGAAAAGGCCTGAGTTTACTGATCTTTAGTTTATGGATGACGAGCCTTCGACAATTTTGCCGGGGGCTTTTTTTATTACTGCAAAGTGAATTATGAAAAAGAATGATATAGTTACCGGAAACGTGATCGACACCGTCTTCCCATGCACTGGAAAAGTGGCGATAGAAGGAACAGACAGAGTCGCCTCTGTAAAAGGCGTCATACCCGGCCAGACAGTTGAGCTCCGTATTACCAGAAGCTCTGTAGACAATACGAAGGGCGAGCTGCGCCGCATCATTAAAGAAAGCGATATTGAATCAAGCTCACTCTGCCCCCACTTCTGCTATCCAGGTGAAGACGGCGACAGGTGCGGAGGCTGTGTCTACCAGACTATCTCGTATGAGGATGAGTGCCGCATTAAAGAACACCAGATCAGAAAACTCTTTGAAAATACAGTTCCTTCATTCGATCAGGTCTTCGAGGGCCTGACTCCGAGTGATTCGTGCACAGGCTATAGGAACAAGATGGAGTACAGCTTTGGAAACCGCGTCTATGGCGGCGGGCTTGAAGTCGGGATGCACAGGAAGGGAGCTTTCTACGATATAGTATCGGTGCCGGGATGCACGATCTGCGATCCGGATTTTGGGTTGATAATAGATTCAACGAGGAGATATTTTAAAGATACGGCCTTTTACCGCAAGGGAACTCATCGTGGATACCTGCGTCACCTTCTGGTGAGGCGCGCCCATTTCACGGGGCAGATCCTAATCGACCTTGTCACGGCCGACTATCTGCCTGAAAGCTGGTCTGACGACTCGAAAGACTCCTTGCGCTTCTCACCTTTTACCGATAACCGCGGCGGGCTTACCGAAGAGCATCCTAAGATGACTTCCGAAGAGATATGTGATGAAAAAGAGCTTCTCTTGGGCTATGTATCCGTACTTAGATCTTTAAATCTATCCGGAGAGATCGCAGGCATCCTCCACACTAGAAATAACTCCTTGTCAGACGCTGTAATAGATCAGGGGACCGAAGTCCTGTACGGACAGGATCATTTTTACGAGAAGCTCTCCGGGCTTTCGTTTAAGATCACTCCGTTCTCATTTTTCCAGACGAACTCTGCCGGCGCCGAAAAGCTCTACGAGAAGGCTGGCAGATACCTGCTTGAAGCCTTAGGCGGCAGAAAGCCACGCGAGGTATTTGACCTCTACAGCGGGACAGGGACCATCACCCAGATCATCTCGCCTTACGCTGATCACGTGACAGGTATAGAGATCGTTAAAGAAGCTGTAGATGCTGCAAAGGAAAACGCCGCCGCAAACCACATCACAAACTGCGATTTTCTCTGCGGAGACGTATTTAAAGTGCTCGATGGCATCGACGAAAAGCCGGACTACATTATCGTAGATCCGCCTCGCGAGGGGCTTTCGCCTAAAGCCTTAAGGAAGATACTCTCCTACGAGGTGCCTTCACTTATCTACATTGCCTGTCAGCCTGCCTCGCTGGCGCGCGATATCCCGGCATTTTTAAACGAGGGCTACAAGGTAAGCCATATTTCCTGCGTCGATATGTTCCCAAGGACGGCAGGAGTCGAAGTCATCGCCCTGTTTACAAAAAAATAACAGCTCTTCCGCCAGGAAAAGCTGCTTAAAATGCATTATAAAATCTTCTTCCCGTTCAGATACACTTCTGTGATCTGGGCGGGTTTTCTGCCCGCAAGGGTCAGGGTGATGCCATTATCTATATGGTATTCCTCCCTTGTCCTGTTCTGCTTTAAGACTTTAAGGAAGTCGATAAGCACAGACGGCAGGAGCACCGCTTCAAAGTGCTCCGCTGCCTGTTTTCCCTTTATTCTCTGAACTTCTTTTATCAGATCTTCACGCCACATTTTTTAAATGATCCAGTTATTCTTATCAAGTGTAACAGTTGAATATGTCGACTGGAATATCTTAGCAGAAATCTGGTCAGATGTCACGTCTTTATCTGAATCGCGCAGTACGCTCCATGTCTTGCAGTGCTCATTCGATGCGAGACTGTCGTTTTCCTTCTGATCCTCGTCAAGTACTATAAGAACTATAAGTCCTGCCTCGAAGAGGTTCTTTACGACATTGGCGTAGTCCTCACCGCTCTGCGGGTGATAGAAATAGGTGTGGCGGCCTGAACTTGTCAGCTTAAATTCTGCCTCTTCTATCTCATCGACCGAAGTGCCGTCCTCAAAAGGCCTGAACTCAACGACAAGAGGTGACTGCCAGTTGAGGGCGCTCCTTGCCGCGCGGTCTGCTGCGTAATGGCGCTTCTTCGTGCCATCTTCGAGCTTCGTAATAACGCCGCAGGCTGATGTCATATTAGTGATCCTGTCGATAAGGATCAGCTCACCCATGGTGCGGTATTTTGAAAACTCTGATGCTATGACAGGCTCGGTCACAGCGATCGTTACTACTGCGATCTCGTTCTTTTTCAAGGTATCGGTGCTCTGATGCTCTCCGGTATTTATGTCGATCTTGTACTTTATCTCTGTAATAAGTCCTGGAATAAGCTTGGTGCCAAGTTTTACAAGGAAGTTCTTTCCAAGTGTCAGGCTGTCGTCGTCCATCCAGAGGACCTCGGTCTCAAAGCTGTCAGCTGCCTTTAGGTCAGTTCCCGATTCTATAACGCAGCCTCTCGATACATCCACTTCCCTGTCGAGCTGGATCGTAACAGGCTGTCCTTCTACTGCCGACTCCTCACTGTGATCTGCGACTATTATTCCCTTTACATGGGCTTTCTCACCGCTTGGAAGTGAGCGTACCTCGTCTCCGATCTTTACTGTGCCGTGTTCTATCTGGCCCTGGAAACCTCTGAACTCGTGGCTCGGTCTGCAGACACGCTGTACCGGCATATAGAAGCCCTTTTCATTCTCCGTGGCCTCGTCGATATCTACTGTCTCTAGGTAGTCCTGAAGGACAGGTCCCTTGTACCAGTCCATATTCGAAGAGCGCTTCGTGATGTTGTCTCCCTCGGTAGCTGATACCGGGATAATGACTGCACTGTAAAGTGAGAGCTCTTTTTTGAGTTCTTCGATCTGCTTCTTTATCTTGTCAAATGTGTCCTCAGAGTAATCTGCCAGATCCATCTTGTTCACAGCGAAGACAAAATATCTGATGCCCATCAGTGCGCAGATTCTCGCGTGGCGTCTGGTCTGTACTAAAACGCCTTTCGTCGCATCGATAAGGATTATCGCAAGATCTGCAAATGAGGCGCCGCAGGCCATATTTCTTGTGTACTCCTCGTGTCCCGGAGTATCGGCGCAGATGAAGCTTCTCCTGTCTGTCGTAAAATATCTGTAGGCCACATCTATTGTGATACCCTGCTCACGCTCGGCCTGAAGTCCATCTAAAAGGAGTGAGTAGTCGATATCGCCGCCACGGCTTCCGACCTTAGAGTCGAGCTTCAGCGCGTCCTCCTGATCTGCATAGAGGAGTTTTGCGTCATAGAGAAGATGTCCGATAAGTGTTGATTTTCCGTCGTCAACGCTTCCGCAGGTAATAAATTTAAGTAAACCGCTCATTAGAAATATCCCTCCCTCTTACGTTTTTCCATGCTCGCTGCACCGCCATCTTTGTCAATGATACGGCTCGTTCTCTCGGATTCTACTGCACCAAGTGTCTCTTTTACGATCGCATCAAGAGTGTCTGCGTCGGATTCAAAACCGCCTGTAAGAGGGTAGCATCCCAAGGTACGGAAACGGATCTTCTTGTGCATTATGTCTTCCGGCTTTAAACCTAGCTTCTTTACGATCCGATCGTCGTCTACCATGATAAGGTTTCCGTCGTGCTCGATGCACGGGCGCTCCTTCGCATAGTAGAGGGAAACGATCTCTAAGTTCTCACGCTTGATGTACTGCCAGATATCTTTCTCTGTCCAGTTCGAGATAGGGAAAACCCTGATGCTCTCTCCCTTGTGTATCTGCGTATTGTAGAGCTTCCACATCTCGGGTCTCTGATTCTTCGGGTCCCAGGCCTGCGCTGAATTTCTGAATGAGAAAATTCTCTCTTTGGCTCTCGATTTCTCTTCATCACGTCTGCCGCCGCCGAAAGCTGCGGTAAATCCATAGGTGGTAAGTGCCTGCTTTAAGGCCTGTGTCTTCATTATGTCTGTATAGGAAGCACCGTAATCAAACGGGTTTACCCCCTTCTTTACTCCGTCCTGATTGATCCACTCGATCATGTTCAGACCATATTTTTTGGCCTGGGCGTCGCGGAATTCTATCATCTCATGGAATTTCCATGTCGTATTTACATGTAAAAATGGGAATGGCGGCTTCTCAGGGTAAAATGCCTTTAAAGCCAGATGGAGCATTACCGTGCTGTCTTTTCCGATTGAATAGAGCATTACCGGCTTTTCACACTCGGCAGCTACTTCACGAATTATATAGATGGCCTCTGCTTCGAGCGCATCCAGATGTGATAACTTACTCATTGATATTTCCTCTCTGAAAAATTTCTAATAGGCGTTTGAATTCCGGCTGTCAACGCTTATAACCTTTTCACCGCCGTCCGGTGTCTTTATACGCCAGTTGTAAATAAAGCCGTTTCTCTCCACTGTCATCTGCGAGCCGCATCCTCCGATGTCTGCACCGAGATAAAAGCTTATCGCCGTTACCGGGCAGGCTTTGAGGCATGAGGTACATCCCCAGCAGTCTCTTACGTCTTTAATAAATGCCTTGTTTTCCTTATCAAGCCACAGCAGATTGCCAGGACAGGCGTCGCTGCATCGTCCGCATCCGATACATTTATTTCTGTCGATCCTTATGCTCATGTATCCGCCTCCATTTCCTGCGCTTCGGAGTGTAAGTATCCGCTCCTTTTCACCAGCGGCCTGTAGATCACCTTTATCTTTTTGTCTTTTAAGACTGAGTTTACATAGCAGAGAAACTTCGCGTCCTGTACAGGGTGATCTGCATTCTCCCCGAAAATATGCCATCTGGTCTCTTTTCTTGCAGAGAGGTGGGCGATAAGTGCCCTGCAGACCGTAAGCCGGTCCTTTAGTTCAAATATTTTTAAAAGATCATACATGTCATCTGCCCTGAGACGCCCCGCGAGTTTTTCAATCTCCTCGATGCGCCTTTCTGCGATCTTAAGCCCCGCTTCGTTGTAGCGGTAATCGCTTCCGATGCCTCCGGCGTATTCATCCATGGTCTTCTGCATTGCCTCTTCGGCCTGCTCACAGGTGATCGTCGAATCCGTCCGGTTGAAATGATCCAAGTAGCTTTTAAAAATATCCGCGGACTTTAAATTGTCTGACGGCTTGCTGTTTTCCAAGTCACTTATCACTGTCTTCGCAGCGATCTCTCCCTCTGCAAGAGCTCCGGTAACATATTTCTGTGGCGCCCCGCCTGCCACGTCTCCTGCCGCATACAGTCCTTTTACTGTCGTGCGCCGCCCTGTATCGACCCAGAAGCCTCCGGCCGTGTGTCCGCCTACGACGTACGGCTCTGTCCCATCGATCTCGACGTTGTCTTCTGATGGGCCCCGTCCCGACTCTATCCACTTAAGCGTCTGGGAAGGTGCCATGTTAAGGTATGCCTTGTAGAGGTCGCTTTCAGCTTCCTTTGAAATGCCTTTTGTCTTAAGGTAACACGGACCTCTTCCGGCCCTCTTCTCTTCGACTGTTCCGTAAATTCTCTCAGGAGTTGTAAGTCCGTATTTTGTCTCGTAGACTTCTCCGTCGGAATTTACCTGCTTCGCATGTACGCCCTGTGCAATAGTGCCTGTCGGCGCTATCGTATCCTTACATCGCAGGGCCACGAATCTGTTTTCAAGAGTCGTCATCTCGGCTCCCGCCCTGATTCCCATCGCGTATCCTGCTCCGGTGTTAAATGGCGGATACCACATCTTATGCCTTGAAAATCCGGGATTATTCGGCCGATAGAGCCCTGCTGCCCCGCCAGTCGCAATGATCACAGCGGACGCATCAATTTCAAAGAATTTCTTCTCCCTCACGGAAAAGCCATACGCTCCTGTGACAGAGTCTCCTGATTTTTTAAGATCAGTGATATTTATATGGTTGATGACTTTTACATTTTTCTGCCGGCAGACGTTTTCAGCTAAAATCGGCTTTATGTTCTCGCCATTTATCTTTACGTTTCTCCAGCCTCTCGTGACGTAATTGCCATCCCTGTCTTTTAAGATCACAAGTCCCTTTTTCTCGAGATCGTGCGTTACGGCATTTACTTTCTCTGCTATCGTAAGCAGAAGATCGTCTCTTACTATGCCCTCTGCGTCTTTTCTCGCGTACTCTACATAGTCCCCCGGAGTATGCCCATCCGAAATATAGGCATTCAGGGCGTTTACTCCGGCAGCGAGGCATCCGCTTCGCTTAATGTCAGCCTTCTCTGCCACAATAACCTTATATCCGGAATTCTCCCCAATATAGGACGCTGCGTAGCATCCGGCGGTTCCGCCTCCGATTATCAGGACATCGGTATTTAGTTTTTCAATTTTAATATCACTTATTTTCATCTGCTGCTTCTTTTCCAAATCAAAATGCCATAAGTGCGAGAACACCGGCGACTGCTGATACGAGAAGTGGAAGGAGGTTTCCAACCTTTTTCCTGTTCATAACAAATATATCTGCTGCTTCTATAACAACCGTCACGATAATTACCAGTCCTTTTCCGAATCCAAGTGCCGCGCCGGCTGCGACGTTAGTCTTATACATCGTAACCATTACTCCCAGGAGCAGGCCGGCGATCACAGGATTTATCCACCTGCTTACAAACTTGAAAAACGAAACATTTTCAAAGGTGCGCATGATCCAGTAGACTACTCCGAATACGATCCCGGACGCTGCGACGCTTATCGCAAATCCGGCGACGGCTCCGGCTGCACCGGCAGCTGCGCCGCCGCTTCTGGCCCCGATCAGATAGCCGACTCCCGAGAGGATCTTTGTAAGTATAGAACCCGGAAGAACATTGGCGATCGGAACTAAAATCCCATAGAAGTCGTTTTCATTTACAAGTCCGGTATTTACAAAGAGGCCATCGGCAACTGAGAGATACGCGTCGCCGCCTCCAAATGACATAAAGGATGAAACATACCCGCGCAGGATGTACTCAAGTCCTCTTCCAATGAAAAGTACTGCGGGAATTGTTAAGACTGCTGCAAAGACAAGCCATACGATATTTTCTTTTATAAGAGAAATGTACGCACCCTTTGTAACCTTTGCCTTTGCTCCCCTTGAAGCTGACTGATCTTTTTTACTAAAAAAATAACTCTGAACTGCGAAAACTACGATCATTACTGCAAACGCGAGCATCAGGATCTGGAAGGTCGAAAGCTTTATCATATGGTCTGAGATGCTGTTAAATCCCAGGAGGCTTACGAGGCTCTTCGATCCTGTCAGCATAAATGAGGCTGTGATTATAAGTATGTTTGCGATAAAGTTCCTGCTGCCCTCTTTTCTGGCTTCCTTTGATACTTTGACCGCATACTCTGCAAGAAGGCTTGCTATGAATGCTCCGATGCCTATTGAAAGAATCCTTATAACATTGAGTGATGAGACATCGTTTCCGGAAAGAAGAGCTAAGATAGTCACCGTAAGAGCTGCTCCCGGAAGAGCCATGAGAACTGCTGAAAGAAGCATTCCCCTGATCCCAAATGACCTGCGTCCGACTCCTGCGGCTATCTCTACAGGAAGTGCACCAGGTGTGGCACAGGCTGAAACCACTGCTTCGTCGTAATCTTTTTTATCTACGATCTGCTGGTCGTCAACTACTTCCTGCTCGATCACAGGAATCAGTGCGCTGCCGCCACCGAAACCGACAAGTCCGATCTTGAACATAGAAAAGAGAAGTTTTGCAATGCCAGTCTTCTCTTTGACCGAACTTCCGGCCGCTGTAATGGCTGTCTGATCCATGGTGTACCTCCTTTTCTTTATTCATATAAATCCTACTTGTTTGATATGCTTTGTATTATATCTTATTTCCTACTAATCAGGTAATATTTATATGTTATATCTGGTTAGAAGTTTTTCTTATAACACTCGTGCGTGTTTTCGGCCAGGGCAATTCATCTGCAAAAAAACCGCCAGTGGAAATATCCACCAGCGGTTTTCAGGATTTATATAAGGATTTTTATTATTCGTCGTCTTCTACTTTTCTTACGAGCAGATCATATGTACCATCGTTGTTGTCTATAAGCTTTAAGATCTGATGTCCCTCTTCCTTGACGCTTCTCGGTACGTTCTGTACGGGCTCGCCATCGTTCATGTGAACTGAGAGCACCTGACCGTCATCCATTTCCTCTAAAGCCACCTTTGTCTTTACGAAGGTGACAGGGCAGACAACATCTGTTATATCAACTGTCTCGTCTATTTTAATATCTGATGTATCAGCCATCGGCTTCCTCCTTTTTATTCTCACTTTCGTTGTAAACTTTCTTTATCATGTCGTCGAACTTGTCCTGGCCGTATCTGTCGATAGCGAACTGGAGTCTGTCGCCGGCTTTCGCATTATTTTTGAAGAAATCGATCGTGGCGTCGCAGAGCTTGAAGAGTGTATCCTCGCTCTCGAAAAATGGAACGATCGGCTTTCCCTTGTGGAAATGATTTCCATAGAGGCCGCCCCAGGACATAAGAAATCCCGGATGCTCCTCGTAAGCATCGACCGGGCAGGCCTTCGCGCATCTGCCGCAGTAGTTGCAGAGGTCTCTGTCGATCGTGATCTTTCCATCCTTCAAGGTGATGGCATTAGATCTGCAGGCCTTGACACAGACGCCACAGGAGATGCACTTGTCTGCTATCCACTCGACACGCTCGCCGCCTTTGATACCGATATCGTTCTCCTCAGTCTTAAGGCAGTTGTTCTGGCAGCCTGTGCAGCCGAACTTGAACTTGCCCGGAAGCTCTCTGGCGAAATACCTCTTGTCGATCTTCTGCGCTATATCCTGGGTATCTATGCAGGCTGAAGGGCAGGTGCAGCTTCCCTGGCAGGCTGTAGTCGTTCTGACACGCGGGCCGCAGACTGAAGGCGATACGCCGTACTCGGCCAGATCCTTTTTAATGTTTTCAACGTCTTTTATATCAAGCCACGGGATTTCAAGCGACTGTCTCGCAGTCAGATGTACATAGCCCCTGCCGTATTTGTCAGCGACCTTCTGGATACCTGTCAGCTGCTCTGCCGTAAGAGTTCCTCCAACCACATGAATTCGAAGAGCGAACTTGTTCTTCTGCTTCTGGCGCATCCAGCCGCCTTTTTTCAGTGTAGCAAAATCAATCTGTGTCTCTGCTGCCATAAACAAACCTTCTTTCCAAACATGCTTTTCTTTTCATCATACGATCTCGAGATATTCCTTCGTCGAGACTCCATCCTCGACATGGAAAGAATTGAGAACCGGATTGTTATCATCCATCAGTGATAGTATCAGATATGAGGCCTTCTTGTCAAAAGCCAGCCTTATATCCTCCTGTGATGAACGCGAAGGTGATGCCGGGTGTGAATGCCAGTTGCCGAGCGGTTTCAGGCCGTTTGCTCTCATATCCTTTACCGCCGCAAGCTGCTCCTTCGGATCCAGCGAAAAATGTTCGCTTGTATGGTCTACATTCGTAAGAAGATATACTTTTCTGATCTCGCGCACGCCGTCTTCTCTGTCGACTCCTCCGATCAGACCGCAGGCCTCATCCGGGCGCTCTTTTCTGGCGTGTGAGAGTATTTTTTCATAGTCGCTTTTTTTAATTGTAATTTTCATAAGAACACTTCCTGTCTTTCAGACTGGATGCTTTGGATCAAAATCGCAGGCCACCTGCTCATAGTCTACAAGCTTTGTGATCGTCGGATGATCGGAGCATACTGCGCATCCGTCACCTCTCGGCGGAAGCTTTACGGTGTGGAAGCTCATAGTAAGCGCATCGAATGTCAGAAGCTTTCCTGTAAGAAGCTCTCCTGCACCTGTCAGGAACTTTACAGCTTCAAGCGCCTGAAGGGATCCGATGACACCTGCCATGGCTCCTACTACTCCTGCCTCTTTGCAGGACGGGATCGCGTTCTTCGGAGGCATCTCCTTGAATACGCAGCGATAGCATGGGCTCTCGTGTGGGATAACTGTCATCAGCTGACCTTTAAACCTGAGTATTCCCGCATGTGAAAATGGCTTGTCTGCCATGACGCAGGCATCATTTATAAGAAATTTCGCAGGGAAATTGTCCGTGCCATCGAGGACGAAATCGTAGTCCTTTATGACATCCATAATGTTATCTGATGCCAGAAATTCCTGGTATGTCTTTACCTCGATGTCAGGATTAATGGCCTTCATCTTCTCAGCCGCCGACTCGACCTTTGGTCTGCCGACATCTGCTGTCGTATGAATTACCTGCCTCTGAAGGTTTGAAAGGTCTACTACATCAGCATCAACTATTCCAATTTTTCCGACACCTGCGGCTGCTAAGTAAAGTGCTGCAGGAGCTCCAAGTCCACCGGCCCCAATGATAAGGACACTGCCGTTCATAAGCTTCTTCTGGCCCTTTACACCGATCTCCTTTAAAATAATGTGTCTCGAATATCTCTCGAGCTGATCATTTGTAAACGGCATTACTGTCCACCTCCCATGAAGTACAAAAACTCAACAACGTCGCCGTCCTTCAACTGTCTCGCTGCAAAATTTTCCTTCTTCTCGAACTCTTCATTTACGGAGACGCTGACATACTCAGGTGTCTCGACCTTCTCCTGCTCGATAAGCTCACTGATCGTTATTCCGTCTTTAACTTCCTTTGTTTCTCCACCAACTGTAATCTTCATTTTCTGCCTCCAATGTAATTATCTGCTCTCGTCAGTTATTTGTCTGCGAGCTCTATAGCTCTTGTGAAATCTTCTATAAGATCTGTCGCATCTTCAATTCCGGTGCTTACTCTTATCGTATCATCAAATACGCCTGCCGCGGCCATCTGTTCCTCGCTGCTTCTGATGTAAAGTGTCGATGCCGGATGAATGGCTAAGGTCCTCAGGTCTCCGATGTTGCTTGCCTTTGTGACATACTGCAGATTATTTAAAATCTTAAATGCCTTCTCCTTCGAGCCGGCGCGGAATGTCAGGATTCCCCCGCCCTTTCCTCCGAACTGTCTGTCAACGAGTCCTTTGTAAGGGTTTCCCGGAAGCGTCAGGTAATTTACCCTGATGCCCGGAATCTGATCAAGTGCCGTCGCAAGCTTTGAAGCGTTAGAACAGATCCGCTCCATCCGAAGTCCAAGTGTCTCCATTCCGATGATATTCATAAACGCATTAAACGGCGAAAGACAGCTTCCGAGGTTCTCCCAGATGTCTGTCCGAAGCCTTATCGTATAGGCGAGAGGCCCGAACTTCCTGTAGCCGTCTAGTGCCTTGAACTTGTCAAAATCCCAGTCAAATCCGGCTCCATCGACGATCACTCCGCTTATCGAATTTCCTCCGCCGTTTATGTACTTCGAGCTCGAGTGAACCACGATATTGGCTCCGAGCTTCAGAGGATTTATAATGTAAGGAGTGGCTGTGGTCGAATCCGTCATAAGCGGAAGCCCATGGCTGTGCGCTAAGTCTGCGACTGCCTTTATATCCATGACATCGAGTCCCGGATTCCCAATAACCTCGCCATAGATAAGCCTCGTGTGCTCATTTATCAGCGGCTCGATCTCCTCCACATTCACATGTCTTACATATCTTGTCTTTATCCCGAGCTTCGTCAAGTCTTCGAACAGGTCGATGCTGCCTCCATAGAGGCCGCTTCCTGCTATGATCTCATCTCCGGCACAGAGCATATTTAAAAGTGCGAGCGTAATGGCACTCATTCCTGATGAACACGCTATAGCTGCATTTCCGCCTTCAAGCTCATTCATCCTCTGCTCAAACGCTGCAACCGTAGGATTTCCAACCCTGCTGTAGGCAAAGCCCGCTGCCTTGTGGTGGAAGACCTTCTCCTGCTCCTCTGCCGTATCAAACTTAAAAGCAGTAACCTGGCTTATCGGCGGGACCGTCGCACCGTACGGGTAATCCGTAACTGTTTTTCCATGCAGAAGCTTAGTATTAAATTCCATTCAAGCCTCCATTTCTTTGGTCTCGTTTAATTACTACTTATCATACTATTTTAGTATGAATTTGTATAACAGTTTTGTGTTATAACTGGTTATTGATTTTAGTTATAGCGGGGAATTGACACCAGAGCGGACACGGAGGGCGTAAACGAAGACGCGGAGGAGCAGATAGGGCGGCGAAGCTCATTAGGATTTTTCTGTCCGCTCTGGCAGGACTTCATTCCACTGAACGCGGTGTCTCGGAGTGTCCGCTCTGGCTGACTCCTCATTTCGTAAGATTCTCACATGAGTGTCGTTCCTGGGTGAATTGTATCAAAACCTACAAATCTGGTAATTTCGCGGAGCTGGAAATTTTCACACATAAGGCCTTCGGAAGTCAAATGTGTCAATGAATATGGACCGTCTCTTATTTATTCTTTGTGATACGACTTCAAAAGTTCGATGTATCTCTTCGCCAGATCGCTCAGTGGGATATTTTTCCTTCTGATGTATCCTATCGTCATCACATCATCGCTGTCGAATGGCACTGCCGTGAATCGCCCGTCATTGATGTCGTCTACGATGATTCCGGAACAGAGTGTATAGCCATTGAGGCCGATCATCAGGTCGATCATCGAGGCTCTGTCGTTTGCACGGACGATCCGCGGATAATGTTTGGTGCTGAGGACTTCCTCCGAAAGGTAAAAAGCGTTGTTCTCGCCCTGATCGAATGAGAGGCATGGGTAGTCAGCAAGCTCGTCGAAACTTATCTTTTTTTCTTTTGCGAGTGGATGGTCTTTATTTAAAAATACGTAGACCGGGCAGTCGAAGAGCGGTGTGAATTCGAGGTCGTACTCCTTGAAGGTCTTCGTCAGCGGGGCCCTGTTCGCATCGTCAAGATACATGACGCCGAGCTCGCTTCTCATGTCGCGGACATTTTCCATGACGCGCGCTGTCATAGTCTCGTGCACAGCTAAGTCGTAGCTGTCGATATCGAGCTCCGCGGCGAGCTTCACAAAGGCCTCGACCGCGAACGAATAGTGCTGCATCGAAACGCTGAAATAAGTCTTTCGCTTTTCCCTGCTGAAATGCTCGCTTACCATATCGGAGAGTTTTACTATCTCTTTTGCATACTGCAAAAATTTCTCGCCGTCGGAAGTCAGCACCATCCCTCTGTTCGACCTGATAAATATGTGCGTGCCCAGCTCCTCTTCGAGCAGTTTTATTGTGCTTGAGAGCGCGGACTGGGTCACAAAGAGTTCCTTCGCGGCCTTGTTCATGGACTTGGTCTCTGCTATTTTTACCACATAATTAAGCTGCTGTAATGTCATTTGTCTTGCCTTCATAAAAAATGATTGATTTCGTAAAAAATCTGAAGCCTATTATTGAATGTCACCTTCACCAGAAAGCATCGTGATAAGTTCCTTTTTATAGAGTTTGCTTCTCTCGTGCTGATCCAATTCCGGATATTTTTCCGGAACTGTCTTCCTGAGTTTAAGCATCTTTTCAAGTATTTCGTCTATGTTCTCAGGAATTATTTCTGCGATCTGCTTTTTTAAAAGAGCTGCATAAGCGGGGCTTGCGCCGCCTGAAGAAATGCTTACGGTAAGGTCGCCTTTTTTAATGATGGCTGGAAAAATAAAATCACAGTTCGGCGTGTCGTCGACAGAGTTCACCGGGATGTGGCGGTGCCTGCACTCGGCAGCAATGCGTCCATTCAGGGATTTGTCGTCCGATGCTGCCACAACAAAATCGACACCACAGAGATTGTCCAGCTCGAAGTCTCTTTCAATAAGAACCGTCTGAGAACCCGCCGACTTTTTTATCTCGTCCGCAATCTCCGGAGCAACAACTGTTATCTCGTCAGTAAACTGCAGAAGCCGCCTGAACTTGCCAGCCGCGACTCTTCCACCGCCGACCAAAAGCCATCTCCTGCCCTCTATATCACAATAAAATGGAAAAAATGATGACATCTGTTTTCCTCTTTTCTGCGAATCATTTTAGCAGAAAAACGGACAGAAGTCACACTGATTTACTATTGTATGAATTCTATGATAAAATAATCTGCATGAAAAATATAACACTCGAAGCCGCTCCGATGGAGGGCATCACAAACTACATATTCCGCAATCTGCACCATAAGTATTTCGGCGGGGCAGACTGCTATTTTTCACCGTTCATTGGGATATATTCAAATAACAACGTGAAAAGAAGAGACCTGTGTGACATTTATCCGGAAAACAACAGCGGGATCAGACTCGTGCCACAGGTACTTACGAACAGAGCAGAGAATTTCATCTGGATTTTTAAAAAATTGCGTGAGTTCGGCTATGAAGAAATAAATTTAAATCTCGGCTGCCCGTCTGGAACAGTAACTGCAAAAGGCCGCGGAGCTGGATTTCTCATCTATCCGGACAAGCTCGAAGAATTTTTTGACCAGGTATTTGATGCACTAGGTGACGAGGCAAAACTCATATCCGTAAAAACAAGAATTGGATTTTCAAATCCCAGTGAGATGGAGAGGCTGACTGAAATCTACAATAAGTTTCCATTCAAGGAACTGATCATTCATCCGCGGGTCAGGGAAGAATACTACAATGGTTCTCCACATCTCGATACCTTTGAAAAGGCGCTAAACGCCTCCACCGTACCAGTATGCTACAACGGAAATATTTTTAACTTAAATGATTACAACCAGATTACAATCGGATTTCATAATTTATCAGGTGTGATGATTGGTCGCGGTCTTTTAGCTGACCCATCACTTGCGCGACAGATCAAAGGTGGGAAAGCAATGACGATTGACGAACTAAGGACGTTTATCAACGAACTCGAAGCAGCTTATACCGAGCACCTCAAATCTGAAAGAAATGTACTCTTTAAAATGAAAGAGCTCTGGACATATCTGGCACGAAATTTTTCTGGTGGGGATAGGTATATCAAAAAACTTTTGAAGGCGAAGACGCTGACAGAATACAGGGTGCAAAAGAATTTGATTCTTAATGATGATATGATATAAGGGTCAAAAGTCACACTTTGTATTACTGCTGGGAATCGTGGGCACTGTCCTTCTCTCCTTCGCCTGTTATGACCTGGTCAGCGTGCTCTAAGCACTCTTCTGGCAGTACAGTCGCATGCATGCCGCCCATTATGACTCTGGCACTGCTCTTTTCATGGACCATATCTGCAAGCTCGTAGGCGCGCAGTGCATTCGATGTCATTATTGAAAAACAGAAGACATCTGTATCTTTTAAAAGTTTTCTGTAATTTACGCCTCCGTTCAGCTCCTCATAGACTGAAACGTCGTGTCCCGCGCGTTTTAAGATACCGCCTAAGATCAGCGGCCCAGTAATCGAATTGGACTGTCCGTAAATTTTTCCTCCTGCACGGTATATCGGAAAACGGCGAAGCGCAGTAGTCGGAGTAATAAAAACGATCTTCATAAAGCACCTCCTGCAGTTCTTTATTAAAAAATTGTAACTTTTTGCAAATCGTTTTTATTGTCCGTTATTTTACGGGTTCTATCAATGACACAAAATCACAGGCGTTAAAATAACTATACACATCAATATGGTGTGTATAGTTATCCGAAAGCTTAGCTCTTATCTGTTTTTCACGCTCTCAGTTCTTCTCTGTTCAGTTTCTTCTCAATCCAGTGCAGCAGTTTCGAAGTGTATTCAAAGAGTGGTATCGCGCAGATCGCAAACAGTCCGAACAGCATTGCGCACCTGTAGGTTATCAGCTTGATGTCGAAGAGGCTCGGCAGTACGAATGAAAATCCGATAAGTCCGACCACACACAGGGCGATTACAAAAATCCTGAAGGCATTGAATGGCCTGCTGATGCTTCCTAAGATCATAAATCCGACGATCGCAAGAAGGAACGTGGCAGCTACCGAAACATCACTGTCAGGTATCTTGAAGACATTGCAGAAGATCACCATGCCAACGATAATGAAAAATTCGGTGACTGACGCCGGGAACGCTGTGAATATGACATGCCGCAGGAAGTGCCTGTGCGGCCTGTTCTGATTTGGCTCCATCGCCAGTAAGAACGCCGGCAGTCCGATGTTAAACATCGAGATCAGCGAAATCTGATTCGGCTGAAGAGGATACTGCATGACATGCCAGATTGAAAACAGCGCGAGGAAGAATGAAAACAGGTTCTTCGCTATAAAAAGTGTGGCCGAGCGTGAGATATTGTTGACGTCTCTCCTGCCCTCGTAGACGATATTTGTCATGTGCCCGAAATCGTTGTCTAACAGCACGACCTGCGAAGACTGTCTGGCGGCGTCAGAGCCGTTTCCCATCGCAATAGAGCAGTCGGCCTCTTTCATGGCGAGGATATCGTTTACACCGTCACCCGTCATAGCAACGATGTGCTTCTGCTTCTTTAAGATTTTTACTATCTTCATCTTCTGCTCGGGTGATACCCTGCCGAAAACGATCTTTTCGTTTACCGCCTGCTCGAGGGCTGCATCGTCTTTAAGAGCAGAACAGTCGACATATCTGTCCGCGTCCTTTATCCCGGCAGTATTCGCGATACGCGAAACCGTGCGAGGATTGTCTCCGGAAATAACCCGGATCGTAACATCCTCTTTCTGGAAAAATGCAAACGTCTCCCTGGCATTTGGCCTTATAACGTCCTTTATCGCGATAAACATAAGCGGCTTGAAAATATTTTCTCCGTCCTTCTTTTCTTTATCTTCTTCGCCACTATCCTTTCTGGCAAAGACCAGGACTCTCTCGCCCCTGTCCGCATATTTCCCGATCAGATTGCTGTATTTACTGATATCGCTTCCGAGGATCATCTCAGGCGCACCGAGGCGGTATGTGACTTCTTTTGCAGTGAGCTCACTGTACTTGTTTTTGGATGAAAAAGGGACTTTGCTTATGACTTCAAGCTGCCCTGCTTTTTTAAAATATTTCCTCAGTGCTTTCATCGTGACATTCTGGTCCGGCATAGCATTAAGGTACGCGCCAAGGATCGGCTTGTACTCCCCTATATCACTTCCGTCCGGTGAAATGCACTCTGTGACGTCCATCTCCCCTGTAGTGATAGTTCCGGTCTTGTCGACACAGAGTGTATCTACGTGGGCCAAAGTCTCTATTGACCTCATATCGTGAAGAACCACATGATTTAAGGCGAGCCTTGCAGCGCTCATTGCGAGAGCTATCGAGAGCAGGAGGTAGAGGCCTTCCGGGATCATACCAACTACTGCTGCGACCATTGAAGAGACACTCAGTGAAAATGAAAGTCCCTGTATCCTGTAGCTCTGCAGGAACATCGTGATTCCAATCGGAATGATAAGGATTCCGGCGATTTTTACGAACAGGTCGATAGCGTGAACCATTTCAGAGCTGTTTTTGCCCTTTTTCATGGTCTTTGCGCGGTTCGAAAGCTGGGTGATATATGACTCCCCGCCGACTTTAGTAAGGCGGGCCAGTCCTTCTCCCGATACGACAAAGCTTCCGCTCCTCAGATCATTATCTCCGCCCACAGGAATCTTTTCGATCTCATCAGCTTCACCTGTAAGAAGCGACTCATTGACTGAAACCGCACCATCTACTAATACAGCGTCCGCCGGGATCTGCGTTCCCGATTTGATCTTTATCAGATCGTCTTTTACGAGATCATCCACGGACAGTGTTTTCTCCCCGCCGCTTCGGATAACGCTAACCGTACTCTGATCCATCACCGAGAGTTTGTCGAGGATTTTCTTCGCCCTGTACTCCTGAATGATTCCGATTATCGTATTAAGGATCACGACGATCATGAATGTCAGGTTCTTAAAAGAACCTGCCGCAATGACTAAAGCAGCCAGGATGAAAAAGATAATATTAAAAAACGTGAAGACATTTTTTAGAATAATCGTTCCTAGTGTTTCAGTCTTCTGGTCACCTGTCCTGTTGACCTTACCCTCTGAAATACGCTCAGCTACTTCTTCCTCATTAAGACCTCTGATACCGTATTGCTCCATCAGCCCAATCTCCTTAAATCTTTTCAAGTCTGGCAAATCCTGCGAACATCTTCTTGCGTCCGGCAGTGTCGAACTCCACTGTAACCTGGTAATCGCGGCCGCCGTCTTTTATCTCTGTGACAGTGCCTTCGCCAAACTTCGTGTGCTTTACGCGGTCTCCTACTCCGTAATCGAGGCTGCTCTTTACCATGTCAGCGCCCTTTGTATAAAGTAATGAGATATCTTCCTTTTTTTTACGAGGCTTTCGCTTCTGTCCCTTTGCGTTTCCGGAATAACCGTAAATCCCGCCGTAAGCCAGGCTTCCATAGTCATTTTCCTTTGGAACATACGCCTTAAATCCAAAGTCAGCCCGCTCCTTATAGTCAGCTCTCTCGTCAAAAGAATAGCTTGTCTTTTCGACTCTGCCGTCAAGAAGTTCTGCAGGGATCTCCTTTACAAATCTCGAGACAGGCATATACTCAGTCTGACCGCGCACCATCCTGGCCTTTGCACAGGTAAGGGTCAGCGTATCCATCGCACGGGTTATCCCGACGTACATAAGCCGACGCTCTTCCTCGATCTCCTCGTCGCTGTCATCAGAATTTATAGAAAGCTGCGACGGGAAGAGTCCGTCCTCGAGACCTGTGATATAGACGTGCGGGAATTCAAGGCCCTTTGCCGCGTGAAGCGTCATAAGCGTCACGTGGTTCTCTGCATCATCGCCTGTATCTGCACTTGTCATAAGAGATACATCCTGTAAAAACAGTGAGAGTTTCTCATCGGCAGGCAGGTCTTTCGTCTCCTCGTCTTCATTTATTTCGTGCTCAAAGAGCGCAGCTTTATTAATAAGCTCATCGAGGTTTTCAAGCCTTGCCCTGCTCTCGTCGGTATCCTCAAGTTTTAGTTCCTCGGAATATCCGGTATCTTCAATAATGTCCTTTACAAGGCCAACTACTCCGTGAAACGAGAGCTTGGTCCGAAGCGTATCTATAAATGACATGAAGTCGGAAAGCTTTTTTCCAGATCTGCCAAACATACCGTTTTCCACGCCGAGCTGCATCCCGTCGTAAAATGATAGACTTCTGCCGGCAGCGTACTCTGCGATCTTTCCCTCAGTCGTTGCTCCGATTCCGCGCTTCGGCACATTTAAAATACGCCGGATGGCTACATCATTGTCTGGATTTTCGATTGCCGTAAGGTAGGCAAGGATATCCTTTATCTCGCGCCTCTGATAGAAATTGATTCCGCCGACTATCCGGTAAGGGATTCCCGCCATCATCAGTTTTTCCTCGAGGGTACGCGACTGGGCGTTCGTCCTGTAGAGAACAGCAAAATCTTTATAATCCGCTGTCAGGCTCTTTTCACGCTTCCTGATATCGTCTGCGATAAAATCTGCCTCTTCGTAGGAGCTCTCAAACTGCCTGAAGCGCACCTTTTCTCCCTCGCCACGGTTCGACCAGAGGGACTTGTCCTTTCTGCCCCGGTTATTTTTTATCACAGCGTTTGCGGCATTAAGAATCGAGGTGTAGGACCTGTAATTCTGCTCGAGCTTTATGACCTTAGCCCCCGGAAAATGCTCTTCAAAGCTTAAAATATTTGTAATATCCGCTCCGCGGAATTTGTAGATCGACTGGTCGTCATCTCCGACTACGCAGAGGTTCTTTCTCTTTTCAGACAGGAGTTTTATCAGCTCAAACTGCGCGGCGTTCGTATCCTGGTATTCATCGACCATTATATAGTGGAGCCTGTCGTTGTAGTAAGCCTTTACCTCTTTATCCGACTTTAACAGAAGGACAGCGTTCATAATCAGGTCGTCAAAGTCCATCGCGTTGTTGGATTTAAGTCTCGCCTGATACTCCCTGTAGATTCCTGCAGTAAGTCTGCCCTCGGCTCCTTTTAGATATTTCTCAGCTTCGTCGCAGTCGATAAGGTTGTTTTTAAAATCTGAGATCTGTCCGAGGAAGCGCTTCTCCTTGTACTTCTTGGGATCTAAGTTCTTTAATTTTATGATCTGCTTCATCAGACTCTTCGAGTCGTCTGAGTCGTAGATCGAGAAGCTGTTCTTATAGCCGATCCTGTCTGCAAATCTCCTGAGTATCCTGACGCATGCCGAGTGGAAAGTTGAGATCCAGACTCCCTCCGATCCCTCTCCCGCAATCCTGTCGACTCTCTCCCGCATCTCGGCTGCAGCTTTATTTGTAAAAGTGATAGCCATTATGTTCCATGGATTCACATTTTTTTCAGCGATAAGATAGGCCACCCTGTGCGTAAGGACTCTGGTCTTGCCCGAGCCGGCACCCGCTAAAATGAGAACAGGGCCCTCAGTTGTGAGGACCCCTTCGAGCTGCTCTTTATTCAGTAATTTTTCAAGATTTTCCATCGTCAATTCTCTTCTAATCTCCTGATCACGAGTTCGTAACCGTCGTCACCGTACATAAGTGAGCGGTTCACCCGGCTTATAGTAGCAGTCGAGGCTCCGGTCTTCTCGGCGATCTCCGAATAAGTATTCTTGTTGCGGAGCATAGACGCCACCTCAAATCTCTGCTGCATGGCTTCAAGTTCCCCCGCCGTGCACAGATCCTCGAAAAATCTGTATGCCTCTTCTCTGGTCTTAAGAGTCAGTATCCCATCAAAGAGCCTGTCCATCTCCTCTGTGTGAAGATTTCTGCTCATAGTAAAATCACCCCATGTTCTCTGGCTGTCTTTCTGTCTTCCTCAGGCCAGAGTGAAACCTGTACTTCTCCGATATGGCATTTCCTGAGGAAAAGCAAGCAGATACGCGACTGTCCGATTCCGCCTCCGATGGTGTACGGAAGCTTCTTCTCCATGATTGCCTTGTGGAACGGAAGTGAAAGCCTCTCCTCACAGCCTGCTGCTTTAAGCTGCTTTGGAAGCGATACCTCATCGACTCTGATTCCCATCGAAGAGAGCTCTAAAGCTATATCATTTACAGGATAGTAGACGATGATGTCGCCGTTTAAATTCCAGTCGTCGTAGTCTGGTGCTCTGCCGTCATGCGGCTTGCCGTTTGAGAGAGCGCCACCGATCTTCTCGAGGAAAATAGCCCCGTGCTCTTTTGCTGCGTTGTACTCACGCTCAGACTGTGTGGCATCCGGCCACTTGTCGAGAAGCTCCTGACTTGTGACGAAAGTGATCTCCTCTGGAAGCCAGCAGGTGATGTACTCATAGAGGTTCGACATATGCTTTTCAGTTATGCGGAGTGCCTCGTAGACGCTCTTTACCGTATCCCTTAAAGTCTTCTCATTTCTGTCCTCGTGAGTAATGACCTTCTCCCAGTCCCACTGATCTACGTAGATCGAGTGGATATTGTCAGTGTCCTCATCACGCCTTATGGCGTTCATATCTGTGTAGAGGCCCTCGCCGACTGTAAAGCCGTATCTTCCGAGTGCCATTCTCTTCCACTTTGCAAGGGAGTGAACAATCTCGGCCTTTCTCTCGTTCTGCTCTTTAATGCCGAACGAGACAGGACGTTCAACTCCGTTTAAATTATCGTTAAGTCCCGACTCAGGCGCTACAAAAAGCGGTGCAGTTACTCTGTGAAGATTAAGCTCCGCAGAGAGCTGCTGCTGGAAGAAATCCTTGACCTGCTTTATGGCTATCTGCGTCTCCTTGAGATTTAAGACCGATCTGTAGCCTTCCGGTATTTTAATCTGTGACATCTTTTCTCCTTTTTTCTATAAAACAGCGATTGCCTTACGCGCTTAGATCTCGCAGTTCCCAACTGTTCTCGGGAATGGGATAACGTCTCTGATGTTGCCCATGCCTGTAAGATACATGACGCATCTCTCGAATCCAAGGCCGAATCCTGCGTGGCGGGTCGAACCGTATTTTCTAAGATCCATGTAGAAATCGTACTGGCTCTCATCCATGCCGAGCTCGTCCATCCTCTTCTTCAGAAGATCGTAGTTGTCCTCACGCTGTGAACCTCCGATGATCTCGCCGATTCCAGGAACCAGGCAGTCGACAGCGGCAACCGTCTTTCCGTCCGGATTGAGTTTCATGTAAAACGCCTTGATCTCCTTCGGATAATCGGTGACGAAAACCGGCCTCTTGTAGACCTGCTCTGTCAAAAATCTCTCGTGCTCTGTCTGGAGATCAGTGCCCCATGAAACCTTGTAATCGAACTTGTCGTTGTGCTTCATAAGTATATCGACTGCGTCTGTGTAGGTGACACGGGCGAAATCGTTGTCTGCTACATTGTGAAGTCGCTCAATTAGTCCCTTGTCGACAAATTTATTGAAAAATTCCATCTCAGCCGGTGCGTTCTCGAGAACGTAGTTGATGATGTATTTAAGCATGCTCTCGGCGAGCTCCATATCGTCCTCGAGGTCTGCAAAAGCGATCTCAGGCTCGATCATCCAGAACTCTGCTGCATGTCTTGTCGTATTTGAATCCTCCGCTCTAAAAGTCGGTCCGAATGTGTAGATGTTCTTGAATGCCTGCGCAAATGTCTCGCCGTTCAGCTGTCCTGAAACAGTGAGGTTTGTCTCCTTGCCAAAAAAGTCCTTCGAGTAGTCGACCTTTCCGTCCTCTGTTTTCGGGACATCGTTTAAGTCGAGTGTCGTAACTTCGAACATCTCTCCGGCGCCCTCTGCGTCACTTCCGGTGATCAGCGGAGTGTGGACATAGACGAAGTTTCTCTCCTGGAAAAATTTGTGGATAGCGTAGGCTGCAAGGCTTCTTACCTTAAAAACGGCCTCGAATGTATTCGTCCTGGCCCTGAGATGCGGGATGGTGCGCAGGAATTCCATCGAGTGTCTCTTCTTCTGAAGAGGATAATCCGGTGTGCTGTCACCCTCGATATCTACCGATGTGGCCTGCAGCTCGAACGGCTGCTTCGCGTCCGGAGTAGCTACAAGCTTTCCCTCTGCAATGACTGCGGCTCCGACATTTATCGAGCCGAGCTTGTCAAAATCCTTCGTATCTGCCGAATAAACCACCTGAAGCGGTGTAAAATATGTGCCATCGTTTACTACGAGAAATCCTACGTTCTTGGAATTTCTGTTGCTTCTGACCCATCCGGCCACTTTTATCGTCCTGCCGGTGTACTGATCTGTGTTCTTAAAAAGTTCCTTTACATCTACAAGGTCCTGTCTCATTGCTTTAGACTCCTTCATTTCTTTACGATGTTTTCCTGCAATGGTCTTCAAATGCCATGCTTTTATAGTTTAACGCATGACAGTGAAAAATACAAGACGTTATGATATAATGATTTGTGCTTTCGCTTCCCCCTGACAGGAAGGCGATGGCACAAAAATATACCGCAAAAATTACGAAAGGGAAAAAATGACCAAAAAGGATATTTTAGAAATAAAAAGGCGCTACAAGAAGGAATCGCACAATTTCACCCGTATTGCCGGCTGCTATGTCGACAACGAGAAGAATAAGATCCTAAGTTTCTCGGAGAGCCCGCTCGAACTTGAGGACGAGGAATTTTTCAAGTACCTGGAGATTGCGAACAAGTGCCTCTCCGGAAAGCTCGGAAACAACATTCTGCAGCTGCCGTTCCCAAATGATGAAATCATGGGCGGAGAAAAGTATTCGCTTCTTATGCAGCTTAAAGCCACCGGCCTTAAGGACGAGACAGTCCTGGATGAATTTTTTGACAACGTGATCGAGAACTACCTGATCACCGGGAATTTTCTTATAGTCCTGTTCGACGACATCTACGATATCCCGATGAAGACGACTGACAATATAGACCTTGGAGATTCGGAGGACGTCTTCGAGTATATCCTCTGTGCTATCTGCCCTGTTAATCTTTCCAAATCCGCTCTCGGATACCGGGAGGATGAGGACAGGATCGGAGCCCTTGTAAGAAACTGGACAGTCACCCCGGTCGAGAGCGCATTTATGTTCCCTTCATTTTCCGACCGGAATGCCGACGTAAATACCGTCACAGTCTATACTAAAAATGCCAAGGCTCCGCACAAGGAATTCTGGGAAAACGGCCTCCATGCTGAATCCCGCCTTACATCCACCGAGAAGAAAAACGCCTTCACCTCAATGGTCGAAAAGTCAGTCGGCTCCGACACCGATGAGAGCAAAGAGGCGATGTTTAATATCGCGGATTCCCTGTCCGGATTTATCGAAAAGCAGAAAGAAACTCTCCCTGAGGATGCCGAGGTAGGCATCACCGGGGACGATGTCGAGGACATCTGTGTCACAGCGGGCGTTCCGGAGGAGAAGGCCGAGCGCATAAAAGAGCGTTTCAACGACAGCTTCGAGGGTACTCCTGACGCACCTGCCGCCGGCGAGCTCCTCGACAGCAGGCTCTTAAAAGATCAGGAGCTCCACCACGAAAAGGCCGCCTTACAGCGCGAAGTCGCTTCATTAAACAAAGTGCTCTCAGACAGCGGCATAGTCTCTTCCGATGGCACAACTTCGGATATCTACGTAAAAGTCCCTGAAGACCGCGAAGCTCAGGTCACCACTGCTTTTGTAGACGGTGAAAAGTGCCTTATAATCCCACTCGATCCGTCAGATACCGCCTCCGTAAATGGCGAGGAAGTTTCACTGTAAAAAAATGACCCTCAGTCATCAATTGGTGACTGAGGGCTTTTTGACCGCAAGCGGTCAACGCGTGACTTTTGACCTTTATATCAAACTACTTTTTCTTAATGAGCTTTACTGTGACGCTCTTCTGATACCATTTCTTTTTTCTCTTGCTGTAGAATGACACAGGGAATTTCTTGTTCAGATTCTTTACAGGAATATTGAAAGCTAATACTTCCTGATTCCCTACAACAACTTTCTTTCCATTTATGATCTTCGCGCCTTTTTTCTTTGCGTCTTTCGCAGTTCCTGCAAAGGCCTTTGTAAGGCCGACTCCCTTCATCGGGACATAAACACTCATCTTTCCGCCTTTGACAGTGAGAGTCGTCTTTCCATTCAGCGCATCGTTTAACCCAATCATTCCAAGCTTATCAGCTGTGGCAAAACTAACAGTATATTTACCGTTCTTCAGCTTGGAACTCTTTTTTGAGCCTGCTTTCTTAGAAGTCTTCTTAGAGATCTTCTTTTTTGAAGTCTTACTTGAGCTTGTTTTCTTAGAGCTTTTCTTTTTTGAGTTCTTTTTAGATGGCTTCTTTGCGTTGTGGAGCGCATTATTTGACACATCAAGAGTTACAGTCTGGGTCACAGCCTGTGCCTTGGAAGCTTCTCCATCTGTCGGTGCATCTGTCTTTCCGCCAAGCGCATCTGAAAGGTGGTTTACGTAGATCTGCTCGATATCAGCTATTCTTCCGAGACCAGCTATCTCGCAGCTTACATTTGTCTTCCCGAAAGCCTTCGCAAACTGAGACTTCCAGGAATCCTTATCACTTCCCGCCATATCGTTGTTCGCATGGTCGCCAGCGACTACCATCAGAGGACGGAGGACGACCTTTTTATAACCCGCTGCCTTTATCTTCTTAATGACAGCTTTGCAGCTCGGATCAAACTCGTCCGTCTTTCCCGGGTTTACCTTGATACCCTCTACAGTTCCGACGAAAACATTCTTGTAACCCAGGTCAGTCATCTGCGACTGCATCTGAGCGTAGGTGATATTTGCTGTATGAGAAGTACCATGTCCCATGAATACGAATGCACATCCATCTGCTGCGGCCTCATCAGTAGTCTTGTATCTGCCTTTCTGATAATCTGCAAGAGCCTGGGATACAACTGCTTTTGCAACTTTCTCCTTGTCGGAATTTACAGTCGTAGTATTCTTTCCCACTTCTCCCAGAAGCGGCTCAGAGAAGGTGATGGTCTTGAACTTATTCTTGTAGGCATTTACCTCTTCTTTAAGCTCGTCGTACTCTTTTCCGTGCATCAGGTGTGTAGGCTGGATAACGAGGTTCTTTACTCCATTCTTTACGGCTCTGTTCAGTGCCTGATCGACATTGTCGATCTTCTCGCCATCGCGGGCCTGGACATGATTTATAATGATCTGTGAAGTGAACGCACGGCGGATCGACCAGCCATTGTTGGAATAAGCCTTCTTTAATGCTCTCTCAACGCCACCGATATCTTCTCTTCTGCTGTCATTGAACGAAGTACCGAATGAAACAACGAGTATCTCATTCTCACCGATATAGTTCCAATTCAGTGGGTTATCCTCTGAAGCATCTCCGGTATTTCTTCCAAAGTATTCAGGGTCTGCATTCTCCCCGGAAACCAGTTTCTTCTGTGCTGCGGTAAGCTTGTCCCATTCAAACTTAGCCTTCTTTAAATCCTTGTCAGTGACTTTTGCTTTGGCATTGTCCTGCACATAGATCTTGTCTATAAGTTTTGCAACCTTATCAGCTGCCTTCTGATTCTTCTGCTTTGTAGTTAGCTTCTTTGTTGTCTTTTTCTTAGTAGTCTTCTTTTTGCCCGACTTCTTCGTTGTTGTTTTTTTCTTAGCTGTCTTCTTTTTGCCTGACTTTTTCGTTGTCTTCTTTTTTGATTTTTTTGCCGGCTTCTTTGTCGACTTCTTTGTGTTCGTTTTTTTCTTTACTGTCTTCTTAGTCCCTGCCTCGGCAACTACAGCTGTTGAATCCGTGACTGGCGGAACTAATGTCGTAGTTGCGATCATGACTGCAGAAAGCAGTGCAAGAAGTACTTTTCGCATTTTAATACTGCTCCTTTCGCAAAAAAATACATATCCTCGTGTTTTTATCTGCTTCGGTTCAGGCAGGTCTCCTGGCTTGGAAGCCATGCAGAAAGGCCGCCTTCCCACCCTGCCGGGCAGTGACTTAATGGCCTGTACTTCTTCACAGTGACGGGATCGCACAGGATTTCCACCTGTTTCCCTTTTCACCGGATCTTTCATCATGGGAAAATAAAAAATCCGACACCTGAACCGATGGACAGAAGAATCATACCACAATCAGGTGTCGGTTAACAATAATATTTTTTTAGATGCGTTTTTGTATCTGCCTTTACATAGGCTTTCCATTATACGAACTGGTTTGATTCGGGATCATACTCGTATCCTATAGATGCGAGCTTCTCTTTTATCTCCTCCTCACTCGTCTGAAACTTTCCAGCGAGCATAGAGAGAGAAGGCTCCTTGTCGCGAAGCTGCATATTTACGATAGAGAGCAGCATCGCTGGATCTTTTGGTAATTCCATAGTCTGATTTAAGCCTCATCAATAGCATGACCAATGTCATGGCGCATATATTTGTTATCGAAGCTGACCCACTCTGTGGCTTTGTATGCCTTGACACGGGCATCTTTTAAGTCCCTGCCGACAGCTGTGATTCCAAGTACCCGTCCACCGTTAGTGAGGATCGTCTTCCCATCATCAGCAAACTTAGTGCCTGAATGGAAGCAGAAGTACTCTTTCCCATCGAAGCGGGGATCGTCGAGTCCTGTGATAGGGAGTCCCTTTTCGTACTTGACAGGATATCCGTCACTCGCGAGGATGACGCAGACAGCCGCATTTTCTTCGAATTCAACCTTGATCTGGTCAAGAGTTCCATCAACACAGTGCTCCATAACATCGATGATATCAGTCTTCTGTCTCGGCAGAACTACCTGTGCCTCAGGATCTCCGAAGCGGCAGTTGTACTCAAGAACCTTCGGTCCGTCAGAAGTCAGCATGAGTCCAAAGAAGATAACTCCCTTGAACGGTCTGCCCTCTGCTGCCATAGCGTCTACTGTCTTCTGATAAATATGCTTCCAGCAGAAATCATCGACTTCCTTTGTGTAATAAGGTGACGGGCTGATATTTCCCATGCCTCCGGTATTAAGACCTTCGTCGTGATCCTTTGCTCTCTTGTGGTCCATAGCCGAGCTCATCAGCTGGATGGTCTTTCCATCTGTATATGAGAGAACTGAAACCTCTGGGCCTGTCATATACTCTTCGATGACGATCGTATCCCCGGCCTCTCCGAACTTTTTATCCTCCATGAGAGTCTTTACACCCTCAAAGGCCTCTTCCCTGGTCATGCAGATAAGAACACCCTTGCCAAGAGCAAGTCCACTGGCCTTTAAGACGATAGGGATCTTCGCAGTCTTTAAATACTCGAGCGCATCCTTCGGATCATCGAATGTGGCATAATCCGCAGTCGGGATTCCATATTTTTTCATCAGGTCCTTTGAAAAGGCCTTGCTTCCTTCAAGGATGGCGGCATTCTTTCTAGGGCCAAAGACCTTTAAACCAGCCTTTTCAAACTCATCTACCACGCCACCGACGAGAGGATCGTCCATTCCAACAATAGTAAAATCAATGGACTTTTCCTTTGCAAAAGCAACAAGCTTGTCGAAATCCATGGCAGAAATCGGTACACACTCTGCTATAGACGCGATACCGGCATTTCCCGGTGCGCAGTAAATCTTATCAACTCTCTTACTCTTTGCGACAGCTGTGCAGATGGCATGCTCTCTTCCGCCGCTTCCAATGACTAATACCTTCATTCTGACTCCTTGATACTAACTACTCTGTTTTCAACGGTCAACATATCATGTGCTATCAAATCTACAGCTCCCGGCAGAAGTTTCCACTCCGCCTGCTCCATGATCCTTCTCTGAAGCTTCTCCGGTGTATCGTCGTCTCTTACATACACTGCCTTCTGCATTATAATAGGGCCTGTGTCCGTCCCGGCATCCACGAAATGAACTGTAGCACCGCTCACCTTGACACCCTTACCGAGTGCTCCCTCATGTACATGAAGTCCATAGTAACCCTTTCCGCAGAAAGCTGGGATTAATGCCGGATGAATATTTACAACGCGGTTCGGATAGGCCGAAACGACCTCAGGCGGGATAACGACTAAAAATCCTGCCAGAACTACCAGATCTACATTCTCAGCTTTAAGCTTCTCGAGCAGGGCTCTATTGTAATCTGCTCTGCTGTCAAATGCTTTAGGTGAAAGACATTCCGCCTTGATTCCATGGGCTTCGGCACGCTTCAGTGCGTATGCATTCGGATTATTGCTAATAACGATGCCGATATAAGCATCATTTATAGCTGCTTCCTTCTGCATCCCGCAGATCTCAGAAGGTGTGAGGTCATCTTTGTTCTCTCTGATAAGTCTTGTAAGACCCGGCTGCCCCTGCTTTCCTCTGTCAATGGCATCCATTATGGCCTGAAGGTTTGTCCCTCCGCCTGAAACCAGGACTGCCAGCTTCAGCATAGCGTAACTCCCTTCTCGCCTGATTCGATGCGGCCGATCACATAAGCCTTGTCGCCGGTCGACTCAGCTGCCTTGATAATGGCATCCGTATCTGACTTCCCGGCAGCGATCACCATGCCTATGCCCATATTAAAGGTATTGTACATAACGTGCTCGTCGACATCGCCTTTCTTCTCAATCAGAGGGAAAATAGGAAGCATCGGATACGAATCCTTTACAATGACAGCCCGTACTCCCTCAGGAAGCATTCTTGGAACATTCTCGTAGAATCCGCCACCTGTGATGTGGCTTACACCGTGGACCTTAACGCCTGCTGCCTTTATGGCCTTTAAGGCGTGTACGTAAATTCTCGTAGGCTCAATCAGCACATCGCCAAGCTTCTTTCCGCCAAGCTCGTCATAAGGAGTATCGAGAGACTCCTTAGTCATCTCGAATACATTTCTTACGAGTGAAAATCCATTCGAATGGACTCCAGTAGACGCAAGCCCTATCAGAACATCTCCATCGTGGATGTTCTCACCAGTGATAAGATCCTTCCTGTCAGCGACACCAACAGAAAATCCTGCCAGATCGTACTCATCCTCAGGCATAAGCCCAGGATGCTCTGCAGTCTCTCCACCGATCAGTGCGCAGTCAGACTGCTTGCAGCCCTCTGCAACACCTTTTACGATCTCGGCAATCTTCTTTGGATAGTTCTTTCCACAGGCAATGTAATCCAGGAAAAACAGCGGCTCACCGCCTGCACAGGCAACATCGTTTACGCACATAGCGACCGCATCGATTCCGATCGTGTCATGCTTATCCATAAGAAATGCAAGCTTAACCTTTGTGCCGCAGCCATCTGTTCCTGAAAGGAGAACAGGATCTTCCATATCTTTGATCTTATTTAAACTGAAAGCACCTGAGAAACCTCCGATACCTCCTAAAACTTCTGGACGGACGGTCTCTTTAACGTACTTCTTCATCAGCTCGACTGACTTGTATCCTGCCTCGATGTCAACTCCGGAATTCTTGTAGTCCATTTACTGCTCCTTTAAATACTCTTTGTAACCAATTTCGTTAAGCTTCTTGTCTTTCTCTTTGACCTGCTCCTTTAAGTCTTTGAGGTAAGCCTTGAGTTTCGAGAGAAGTTCTGGATCCGATACAGCAAGGATCTTTGCTGCGAGGATTCCCGCATTGGCGCCGCCATTGATAGCAACTGTGGCTACCGGTATTCCCGTAGGCATCTGAACTATAGAATAGAGCGAATCCAATCCGCCAAGGTCTGACGTCTTCATAGGGATACCTATGACCGGCATCGGAAACAGTGCTGCGCACATACCTGGAAGGTGTGCTGCCTTACCGGCTCCTGCGATGATAACCTTAATACCTTTGTCTTCGGCAGATTTCGCATATTCGAAAAATTCGTCCGGCTCTCTGTGAGCACTGATCACATTCATCTCGTACGTGATACCAAATTTGTCAAGAATGTCTGCTGCCTTTGCCATGATCGGAAGATCTGAATCACTTCCCATGACGATACCTACCTGTGCCATTTTGCAATCCTTTCTTTTTCTGCTTAATCTATACAAAGGGACCTGTAAAGATCCCAGGCTGCCCAAAACAAATCACAAAATCCTGTAAAGTCCAACTAAATAAAGTACAAGATAACCAGTCAATGCTGCCGCCGGAAGGACGACTCCCCAGGCTCTCGATGAGACTGAGTGCCCCGGTTTCTTCGCAAAGCGGATTCCAAAAACCAGCTCTATAAGACTGGCAAAGAAAAATATCATCGAAAATCCTGTCACCTGACGCGGCAGAGACTTATTCACTGTCGCGGCATATATAGCATAAAATAGAAAAATAATCCCGGCGAGCCCTGCAAATGCGCAGATCAACGATCTTACCGAAGCAGCTTCCCTTTCTCTTTTTCTTCTGCGCTTCATCTGAATTCGGCTCATCTGCTTTTCCTCCAGTGGTAATGAATATAATATATCAGGCTTCCAATGAATCCTCCAAGAGTGTTTAATATCACGTCGTCCACGTCACAGCTTCCGACTCTTGTAAAAAGCTGTATCAGCTCTATGGAACACGAGACCGTAAATGCCAGCAGCGTTACTCGAAGCACTGCCACTCTCTCTGCCCTTTTAAAAAATGTCACCAGCGCTCCAAACGGGATAAATATCAAAACATTACCAAAGAGATTCATCAGAGAAATATATGGATACACCTTTAAAAGATGCAAATATCTTTTTATCTCATGGAACGGTACTGCATTGTACTTGAGCGGCCCCGCCAGATTCCTGCTTCTCCAGTCCATTAGGAACATAACATAGATCATAAATATCAGATATATGATAAAGAGTACCGCTCCAATAACTTTTTTTATCTTATCATATCTCCCGCTTTTCATTCCTCAGCGCCGTACTCCCTGTAATAATCATCAATCCGGGTTTTCATAGCATCATCAATTATAACTGTTCCATTGTACGGCTTATTATAAAGGCATTCTACAACCTCAGCCATCGTAACTATCGAAGTGGTCTTCATGTCAAATTCATCGGCCAGCTCCTGGAGCGCACCTTTCTTACCAGTGCCTCTCTCCATACGGTCAACAGAGACCACAAGTCCCTTAACATCAGCTTCAGCTACTGACTTTATCAGAGGATAAGTCTCTCTGATCGAAGTTCCTGCAGTCGTCACATCCTCTACGATAATTACCCTGTCTCCATCATTAATAGGGGAGCCAAGAAGAATTCCCTTCTCTCCGTGGTCCTTTGCCTCCTTTCGGTTGGCGCAGTACCCGCAGTCAACGCCATGGTTTTCACTTAACGCTATAGCTGCCGCTACAGAAAGGGGTATTCCCTTGTAAGCCGGGCCAAATAAGATGTCAAAATCCTTCCCAAAGCTGTCTACAATAGCTCTCGCATAGTACTCACCGAGTTTTTTAAGCTGTGAGCCTGTCCTGTAAAAGCCTGTATTTACGAAAAAAGGTGTCTTTCTTCCGCTCTTTGTCACAAAGTCTCCGAACTTTAAGACTTTGCAGTCTATCATAAAATGAATAAAATCTTCCTTGTACTGTTCCACGTTTTCTCCTTAATGAACTGCTCCGACTATGTCGCTTACTCTGTCTATGTCGTGGTCGTCCAGATACTTCTCTATACCGTCAATAATCTCAATCGCGGCTTCTGGATTGTAGAAATTTGCAGCGCCGACAGCCACCGCCGAGGCTCCTGCGAGCATCATCTCTACAGCATCCTTCCAGTCTGATATACCGCCCATTCCAATGATCGGAATCTTCACTGCCGCTGCTGCCTCATAGACCATACGCACTGCAACAGGGTGAATTGCCGGACCGCTCAATCCTCCGGTCTTATTGGCCAGTTCGAAGGTCTGCTTCTCAACATCAATCTTCATACCAGTAATAGTATTGATAAGAGATATGCCATCTGCTCCACCAGCTTCTGCAGCCTTAGCGATCTCCTTTATATCTGTCACATTAGGAGTAAGCTTCATAACTACAGGCTTCCTGGTATTTTTCTTTATAAGCTTTGTGATCTTCTCGACCTCGGCAGGATCTGTTCCAAAGGCAAGAGCTCCTGCTTTTACATTAGGGCAGCTGATATTTATCTCCAGAAAAGCGATAGCCGGATCATCGAGTCTCTTTACAACATCGACATATTCATCCTCGGTGTGTCCGCAGACGTTTACACCGACAGTAGCACCTGCATTTTTTAAAAATGGCAGATCCCGCTTTAAAAATACATCTACACCCGGATTCTCAAGTCCTATAGAATTCAGCATCCCAGACGGAGTCTCGGCAATACGCGGTGATTCATTTCCTTCCCACGGAGTTCTTGACACTCCCTTTGTAATAACTGCGCCAAGCCTTGAAATATCAATAAAATCCGAGTATTCTTCGCCGCTTCCGAAGGTTCCGCTGGCTGTCAGCACAGGATTCTTCAGAGTCACAAAGCCCAGATCAGTCGTCAAATCAGGTCTGTTCATCATATGATAACCTCCTTTGCGTTAAATACCGGGCCATCTTTACATACGCGCGCCTTCTTGACATTCAGATGTCCGTTTACATCTACAGTGTCAATCGTACACCCGAGGCAGGCGCCAACTCCGCAGGCCATCTTCTCTTCCATAGAAATATAGCACTCCATATTTCTAACCTTTGCAAACTGCTTCACAGCGCGAAGCATCGGAAGTGGTCCGCAGGCAAAGATCACATTCGCCTTCAGATAATTCTCCATAATGGCACTGACTACAGTTCCCTTCGTTCCGTAGCTTCCGTTTTCGGTGGCTACATATACACTGGAACCGGTTTTTTCAAACTCCTCTTTGAGGAATGGGAAATTACTGTAGCCAAGAACTATCTTGCAGCTGCTCGGAAATTCCTTCGCAAGCTCAAGCATCGGCGGGATCCCTATACCTCCTCCTATTATCATGGCGTCCTTCTGCGGAATGTCCAGAGGAAAACCATTTCCAAGAGGTCCGATAAACTGGATCGTATCTCCCGACGAGAGATGCGAAAATTCATCCGTCCCCTTTCCTGAAACCCTGTAAACTAATCTGATAGAACCCCTGAGCCTGTCTATCTCACATATAGAAATAGGCCTTGGCAGAAGCCTGCTTTTATCATGGCAAAACAGGTTGAGAAACTGTCCCGGCTTTGCCACCTGGGATGACGGTGTGTTTATCCACATAGAGAAAATATTCTCAGCGACCTGCTCCTGTCTTATGATAAACGCTGTCTCTTTTTTCCTCTTGTCTTCCTCCATGACATACCTCCTGTACACCTGAGCACTTCAGGCAATAGCATTTTTAAGATCCTGCTTCATATCAAGCACAGCCGCTCTGGAAGCGTCTGCAAAATTCTCTTCTCCGTACTTTTCATAGCCTGGCTTTGTGTAAGCTGCAATTATGCCGCGGGATGAGTTGACGATAGCTCCGTCTCCATTCTTATCGAAGAATCCCTTCAAGTCAGCTCCCTTTCCGCCCTGGGCTCCATATCCCGGAACGAGTATAAATGTGTGCGGCATTCTCTCACGAAGTTCCGCTCCCATCTCTGGATAAGTAGCTCCTACCACAGCTCCTACATCTGAGTACTGACCATGGCGCAGGTCCTTTCCCCACTCCTCTACTTTATCTCCGACAAGCTCATAGAGAGTATTCCATCCGATCTTTTTGTCCTGGAACTCTCCGCTCGATGGGTTTGAAGTCTTTACGAGAACAAAGATACCTTTGTCCTCATCTTTACATACATCGAGAAAAGGCTTTACTCCATCTGTCCCAAGGTAAGGATTTACCGTCGCAAAATCCGCATCAAATACCGGAACAGACTTCTTCCCGACAGTGATCTTCCCAAGGTGGGCATTAGCATAAGATTTGGATGTGGATCCAATATCTGCTCTCTTTACATCAGCTATGACAAAAAGGCCCCTGCTCCTGCAGTAATCTATAGTTTCCTTATAAGCAATAAGGCCCGGAATCCCGAACTGCTCATACATGGCAATCTGTGGCTTTACAGCTGGCACAAGATCGTATACAGCATCGACTATCGCCTTATTAAAGGCGAGAACAGCACCAGCAGCTGCCTCTAAGGTTTCACCACACTCTTCTATAGCCGCCTTTTTAATAAATGACGGAATAAATGCCATATTCGGATCGAGTCCTACTACTATAGGTGCCTGTTTCTTATGGATCTCAGAGATAAGTTTCTCTATCATCCTCTTGTCCTTTCTATTGCTTTGTTATCTGCCCTTTGTATAAAACTGCTCTGACCTGACCGGTCAGTTTTTTGCCTTTGAACGGAGTATTCCTGCCCTTACTCTTAAACTTATCAGGGTCAACTGTCCAGACCTTCTTTGGGTCAAAAACAACTATATCGGCAATATTTCCAATGCTTATGTCTCCCCTGGAAATACCTAAAATCCTCGATGGATTAAAACTCATCTTCTCGGCCATTCCCATAGGTGTCAGATATCCACCGTTTACCAGAACTGAATTCGTTAGTGCTGCCGCAGTCTCAAGTCCAACGATACCAAATGGTGCCTTCAGAAAACTGCGTGCCTTCTCCTCCTGAGTATGTGGGGCGTGGTCGGTACTTATACAGTCAAAAATGCCATTCGAGATGCCCTCTCTTAATGCCGCAACATCTGCTCTGGTGCGAAGAGGTGGATTCATCTTGTAGTTCGCGTCATTATTATCCGGTATATCCTCACAGCTCAGTGAGAAATGGTGCGGGCAGACTTCTCCGCTGACGCGGATCCCCGCCTCCTTTGCCTGATAAAGATACTGCTCTGCTCCCACCGTAGAACAGTGGCATAGGTGAAGCCATACTCCGGTCTCCTTCGCAAGCATGATATCCCTTACCGCTATTATATCCTCGACAGCGTTTGAAATGCCCGGCAGGGAAAGGCGCCCGGATTCTGTCATATTTACGACACCGCCCTCTACCAGAGGCTTATCCTCACAGTGATCTAAAATGACACCTCCTGAAGCCTTGATAATCTTCATGGCCTGTCTCATAAGGGCTGAGTTCATCACACTCTTCCCGTCTTCGGAGAATACCCTGCAGCCTGCTGCAATAAGTCCTTTTAGATCTGAAAGTTCCTCACCCTTAAGTCCTTTTGTGATAGATCCCGCCTGAAGAACAGTGACTTTTCCATGCTTTTTTGCTTTGTCGCAAACGTATTGGTACGTCTCTTCATTGTCAACGACAGGCACCGTGTTTGCCATCGCGACTATCGTCGTAAAGCCTCCACTTACAGCTGCTTCAATGCCTGTATCAATGGTCTCCTTCTCTGTCTGTCCAGGATCCCTCAAATGCACATGCATATCAATAAATCCGGGCATTACCCAGCAGCCCGACGCATCAATAACTGCATCTGCGTCACCCTCTGTAACAGCAGGCAAAATACTCTTTACCCTTCCATCTTCGACTAAGACATCAGCCAGGGTGTCCATTCTGTCTGCCGGATTAATAACTCGTCCATTTTTAATGATAATCTTCATCAACCTGCTCCACAGCTTTTGTAGTGTATTAACAATTATCCGCAGTATCTTATGAAACGCTTCTAAGCACCGTCTTCAGAAAATCCTGTTCCTTTTTCATATCCTCATCATCGGGATACTGCTTCAGGTAGTGTTTGACACAATTCAGAGCATTTGAATAATCATTTTCATTCTCGTAGCAGATGACCCGAAGCTTCAGCACTTTCTTTGAAGCCTTCGCCTCCTTCGGCATTTTCCCGTAAAACGAATCAGCCTGTTTGGTCATGCCTGCATTTATCAGAGAAAGATAAGCATTCTCATACAGGCTGGACTTTCCTGACGCACTGCATGCCTTACTCAGATAAGTAAAAGCCTTATCTGGTTTTGCATCATCGCAGTATATAAGTCCCATCAGATACAGTGCTTTGTAATCCTCTGGATTAAATTTCAGAAGACTCTCAAGTGTTTTTAGTGCTGCATTCTTCTTCCCAAGCTTATACTGTGCAGATGCCTTGTAGAGTGCTATGTCCTGCTCGTCTTTTCCAACTCTGCCCGACTGTGCCAATGCGCCACTGAAACACTTCAGCGCCCTGTCATAGTCCTTGTCCTGCATAGCCTCTATGCCGTCCCTTTTGTACTCGTCCTGTTTCTTCTTTGAACCACATCCAGTCAGTGGAAATGCTAAAGAAAATATAAGTCCCAGGGAACAAATGCTTAATAGTAATTTCTTCATCTTCATAACTATCTGATTATACCAAAATAGAGAATCAATTAACAGTGAACGTGTGATTTTTTAATCTTTTTCGGTCTCGCCTCTGCTTTCCTCTTTCTGCGGAATCTTTATCTTTACCTTCACTATTCTTCTGTGTCTGACATCAGAGGCGGTAAAAATAACTCCCTCCTTTGTCACATAGCTTTCTCCCTTCCTCGGAAGGTGATCGAAGAGCCCCAAAAGGTAGCCGCCTATCGTATCATAGTCTTCGGATTCCAGCTTCAGTCCGAGTTTGTCTGACAGATCGTCAAGATTCATAGATCCGAGAACAGTATATTCTCCCGGCCCATCCTCTGTAAATTCAGGGGCTTCTCTTCCATCGTACTCGTCCTGTATATTTCCGACAAGTTCCTCGAGAAGGTCTTCAAGCGTGACAATGCCTGAAACAGAACCAAATTCATCGAGAACTATTGCCATATGAATGTGTCCTTTTCTCATCTGGTTGAAAAGTTCGTCGGCATTTTTAAACTCAAATGTAAAAAAAGGCTCTCTCAGATAACTCTTAAGTGAGAACTGCTCGCCATCCTTTCGCTTGATCAGATCCTTCATATTCAAAATCCCAATGACATGATCCGTATCCGTGTCATACACAGGAATCCTCGTGTACATTTTCTCCATGAACACGCTTCTGACTTTGGAATAAGACCAGTTGACATTTATCATAGTGGCGTCGATTCTCGGGATCATTATCTCCCTGACCTCTGTATCTGAAAAATCAAAGAGGTTATTTATATAATCCTTCTCTTCATTCTCTATCGCACCACTCTCATTCCCCACGTCCACTATCGTACGGAATTCAGCTTCTGTCATCCTGGACTTTTTGTCATCTTTATCTGCTCCAGCTATTTTCATTATAAAGCCACAGATATGGTTTACTACAAAAATGGCCGGTGTCAGTACTACTGTAATAGCATATATAATGCCTGCTACACGAAGCGAAAGCTTAAGTGACTGACGGCTTGCCATATTCTTCGGCGTAATCTCACCAAAGATCAGGACAAGAAATGTCATAATGCCTGTAGCTATCCCTGCTCCAGAGCTTCCAAACAGATTCATGAAAATAACAGTCGCAAGGGACGATGCGGAAATGTTTACGATATTATTCCCGATAAGCACCGCAGAGAGCATCTTCGGGGTATTCGAAGTAACCTTCTGGACCATCTTCGCACGGGAATCGCCCTGATTTGCCATTGTGCGGATCTTTATATGGCTGACAGTAGTTAGGGCAGTCTCGGCCGAAGAAAAAAATCCTGAGAGTGCTAAAAGAATAATCAAAATTATGATCTGAACAGCTATCATACGTTTCTCCAAACATCAGTACGCCCGATATTGTGAGATTAAAGGGGCAAACCTGCCCCTTTAGTATAACACAGATATTGATTGTTGTCGTCAAACATTATTTTCTGATACAGCACATTTTTTCATCAAATGACATTCGTCGCCGCTTCGACCTCGTTCGAATACTCACTTCGTTCACTTTGATTGTCATGCCCAATCCTGCTTCCAAATGCTCTAACCCTGTATCTATATACCCCTTGATCAGGGATTCTGGTATCAAGCATTACGACATCAGAGCCCAGATAATTCTCTCCACTGCCATTTACAGTAAATTCATCTATCTTTTTAATAGCTTCCCAGTGTTTTACCCCATTCCCCTTAATACACCTGCGTTCAATAGTGTATGATTCTGTCAAATGGTCATTTTCAAATAGTAAACGTATATCCCGAATGCCACTGCCTGGCTTATAAATAGAAAGCGTTGGCTTTCTGAGTTTTTTTGTATTAAAAGTCTCTTTGTATGTCATAAACTCATTCCCGCGGTAGTAGAAAACAGCTTCCGCCAGATATGTGGTGTCTGGTTTTAGATCATCGAATACTATTCCAGAATTCATCTTCTGCCCAGACAGCCGCCTCAGAGTTTTCTTTTTAGATTCTCCCCAGTTTGAAACAGTCACCTCTACCCTGTCAGTTTCTGAATTGATATCCCAGGTCAGTCTCACCGATGAAAGCCCTTCTTCAACTATAAGCGGCTTGTTTTTCTGGCTTTCAGCAGTCTTTATATCCGACACCTTATTTGTAACGAACGTATTTCTCCAGCTAAGCACATCAGCTGTGCCACTATAAAGCATATCTTTTGATTTACGGATGTCATCCCCTGAAAATATCCATTTCTCAATGCCTTCTGAATCATCTTTTACAGCTTCACTTAATGCTTTTTTGTATCTTTCCTCTTTCCATACTGACTTTGCCTCTAAAGTATTAAGTGCCGATTCAGAAATCGATCTGACATAGATTGGAGTCGAGTAATAACTGTCGGATGATGTCCCTGCGTTGCCTCTCCTCCCAGACAAAGGAATGTCATCTGATGTATCCTCCGCATCGTCACTTAAGACAGTGACTTTAGCAGATGTAACAGACCTGTTCTGCTTGAACCTGTTAGTGTCAGCTACGTTCTTATCCGCAACAGAGTAGTAGACTACAACGCTTCCCACATCACCCATATTCTTAAAAGCTTCTACGGAAAAAGTCTTTCTAACAGGATCTGTATAAAGATCTATATACCTTCTGTCGATGATTCCATCCTCACGATCTGTAGCTATCACCGTATCTTTTGACAAGAGCTTCTTTATGACAGTGTTCTTATCAGACAGCTCATCTGCATAAAATGATACATCATTTGCCGTGATAACCGGGTATTCGTCCCAGACTACGTAAATTTTAAGTTCTGCATTCTGACCGTTTGTAAGTAGTTTTCCATGCTCAAGGGCAGAAAAGTATAGTTTCAAAGCTTCAACATTTGAATAATTATTTTTGTAATAAACTTCTACCGCAGTCTGCCCTGGCCAGCGCAACGTATCACCTGCACAAAATACTTCGTTTGTCATATACGATGAGTCTTTATAAAAACTCCATCCTTGAAATGAAAACCCATGCTTATAATCTCTGTCTTTCATCAGGTCATAGGCGTACCTGTTTCTCGTGACAGACTTCTTGAAATACTCGTCACTCCTCTCATCAGGACCGGTATTCCCTGCAAATATAAAAGTTTGGCCGTTGTAGTCTTTCGAATAGTTTCTGGCACCATTTGTCTGACCATTTCCATCAAATGTGAGTGTAATGTTTACATCCCATATTGCAGAAAATATGTGATCCGTTTCATAGATTCCTATTATCCTGTCATTGTAGACTCTATTACTGTATCCATTTTCATCTTTGTCTATGTACCCAGTTTGTTTTAAGCCGGCAGTCACCTCAGAATTATCCCAGAATACATGGCACCTGTCACTTTTATAACTATCCGGAGCAGTCCTAAACATTTTCGGTTCTTTCCAGTAAAAAGAGGTCCTTTCCGGATGTCTCACTGTGAGATGGGAACTTTTTACTGGGAAATCAGCATCATAGCTTGCAGACAGAAAACATGATAATACAATAGTGCCCGTATTTCCATTAGTCTTCTCACCCTCCTCAGGCTGAAGCGCCGCCTCCATATTCTTATCCAATACATATGGACCGATGCCACATCTTAGAATAGCTTTGTGGTCTGCCACCTTATCAAAACTAAGAGAAAAGCCAGTCAGCTGTCTCATAATACGAAGTTTTTCTTTGTCCGCCATATTTTTGTAGGAAGCACTTGAAATGTCATTCTGTCCGTCGGCAGTGAATAGTTTTACCATTATTCTTCCAGGTTTCCGGTCATTTGCTGCGAGATTAAACGAAGCTCTTATCGATGGAAGTTTATTTTCATACTGTTCTTCATAAAGAATCCGCACATTTGACTTCACCTGTTTGCCGTTCTTTTTCTTAGAAGTAAGGTATATCGAGTTCGCAGGTCCCTTTGGCTCTACGACAGATCCTGGCAGCATATAAAATATACCGTTCTGCCATACCGCAGCCTGCGATGAATCAGTTATATTCACATCCCTGTAATAAAAGCATTTCCCGTTATTATCTAGTCCACGGGATGATCCTTTTATATCGACACGATTTCCCGAATCATCGAGGTCATCTCCAATGTATGCCTCTCCAGTGGCAGAATTTATAATTCCATTTTTTTGTGCCTGAATGTTAGCATTTTTTAAGTAAAGTTCGCCTTCGTTTTTTATCCCGTTAGCACACCTGCCTCTTTCTCCTGAGATGCGTATATTTTTTTCTATCAGGACAGCTGTTGAGTTCTGTTTTACACTGATGCCTGTTCCCTGAAGAGAAGATTGTATCTGCGCTGTTCCGCTTCCATCTATTTCTAAATGGCAGAAGGGATCATAATTACTTTTATCAAAAATTTTGTCTTTTCCGTTTTTACCAGTCAGAATACCACAAGCATTTCCATAAATCTTTACAGAACGCTCAGGCTCTATATATACTGATCCAAACTGGACTTCTACTGCAATATTTCCAGCTTTAATCTCACCTCCAGAGATATTCATTATAGAATTATCCCCATAGTCAAGCAGATCAGAGATATCTTCAGCTGTAATAACTGACCGCTCTATACTATCTGCTTTAGCTGAACTTATTTTTTTTATAATTTCGGTATTCCGTACAGCGTCAATGTTTCTTCTCCCTACGATGCCTCTGTCATCAGCCGAAATAGTAATGTCTGCCGGAAGCCAAAGTTTAAGACAATTATAAATACCACATGCCTCTGCTCTATCCTTGGATTGCTTCAAAGACCATGCCTTTGAATGAACTGCCTTTATCGATACTCCCTTTCCAATCACAAGTTTTCCACGATTTTGAACAGCATAACTGTTCACGAACGCATTCCCAGCAAATGCTCCAGTATTTACTGATATTGAGGTATCAGATACTGTAACAGTACCTTTCTTCCCAATTGTTTTATTAAAAATGTTTCTGTCAAGGCGGCCATTTTTCAGCGATTTAGAGACAGCCGTATAAGTAGCATCGTCAAAATTATCAATACCTTTGACGCCGTACAAATGACAATTCGTTATATTTAATTTTCCACTTGATCTGAAGTCAACTGCGTCTCCACAGTCTCCCCTTAATTCACAGTTATCTATACCCGCTTTTACATTTCCCTGCAATATGACACCATTAAATCTGCCATAAAGCTTTGTACCGCTCACTGTCAAATCAGCTTTTCCGTTTCCTGAATTTTGTACATAGATTCCATTTCCAATATAATCATCAAAATCATTATAGGTAAAAGCGTTAGTTTCTCCCATACCATAAAGATAAGAATTCTTTATAGTTCCACTACCGTTTCTCAACAAAATCGCACAGTTATGTGCAAGGATTTTCGAATTATTAAGTGTAAGCTGTCCTATTGACGAAGATTTATCCTCATCATATGCACTGACCATTCCGACTTTTATTCCCGATCCCTTAGCATTTTGGGATGGATTAATAGTCTCATACTCTCCTCCATAAGTCCTGATAAAGACCTGCTTGCCAGAATAGGCCAGAATGTTCGCATTATCGAGCGTAAGCTTCGCCCCATTATAAATACGAAAAACAAATCCATCTTCCGTTCTTTTTACGGAATGACCTCCTCCATTTATGCTAATTTTTTTGATATCTCCATCTACCAGCCATTTCTTCCTTTCTACTCCATCGATATCTGACTGCAGACTGCCGCAATCGATATTTTTTGCAATTGAAAGTGATGAATACTTGTGTACCTTTTCTTTCAGATCATATGAACTTCTTATCACAGTATCCTTCGGCGTAGTTGCGCTTTTTGTAAGGCTTCCGGTCTTTTTCTTCGCTGTGACAGTCCCATTTGCGTTAACAACTGAATAAGCCTGTTCATATTTTACTTTTACTGTATATGTTTCAAAGTCCAGTAGATTTTCAAGCTTTACACTGCAACTTCTTCCCGACTGTGTGAGGCTTAAACTGGCATTCTGACTATCTCCCCTGCCTGCTCCTGTAGTCTTCCACGATGATACCGAAAAGCTTACGTTATCACTATAGCCAGAAGAGCTTAGTTTTGGAACAGAGAAATTCAGTGTTTTAGTAAATCTGCCATCATTTGCAGTCTTCGCAGCATTTTTTACCAATACTTTCTTCCTCAGAACTGGCCCCATCCTGGCTTTAGTCTTTTGCTTTTTCGTGACTTCTGTCTCCTCAGTTTCTGGAATTTTAGCTTTCTTCGTAACAGACTCCTTATTCTCTGAATCTTTAGTCTTTTTAGTGGCCGGCTCCGGATTCCCGATGTCCTGATCTGTCGTTTCTTCAATAACGGGCTCTGGAATCCCGATTTCTGCGACTCTGGTATCTTCAGTGGCGGGCTCTGTATTTTCTTCTGCGCGTACACTTGATACACTAAAATGAGTAATGATAACAACTGTTGCTAAAAGTACACATATTCCCTTCTGTATTCGTCTCTTTCCCGACATAGGCTCTCCCTCTTATATATCAATTATATACAGCTGTTAGTCTGATTCCGTTGTTTTCTCTCTGTTCATCCCATCTGACAAATGAATGTCCCTTGTACTCAGGAGCCGAAATATCAGTGCTTACATTCATGCCTTTTGTATATCTCTTCTGATAGTAAAGGAAGTCCGCTCCCTCATAGTAATCAAATCCTGCTTCTTTGGCCACCTGCCATGGAATGTAATAGCTGATGCACTCTGAAGGTCTTTTGCTTTCTCTTTCAACTATCTGAATAGTAGATGCTGTCACAGTTCCTTTACCGCCATTCGGGTAGGTGAAGTTTTCTTTGACACTGGCTGAAAGTATGCCTTTGTAAATATCTGCAGCCTTAATAGTTATCTCGATGATCTGTCCATTATCTGTTGCGTCGGTCGCATAGACTTCTCCGTTCTCTGAAACAACCCTGCCCGTTGTCTTCATCTTTCCTAGAAAGCTGCGGATAAAATCAGCCGTAAGAGCATCGTTATCATTTATCTCAGTCTTTTGAGACAGACAGGCATTCTCAAGAGACTGTTTCGCAGATAATTTGAGTGCCCGCTCCAGTTCAGTCTGCCGTAAATCTTTAGAATGAACCGTCATAAGGATGATCACGACAAGTACCGCCACCGATGTGCTTATAAGTGCCAAAACCACATGCTTCATACTCTCCCCTTTCTATGACTTACATGGACAAACACCTGATAGGAGCTTGTCACAGAATTCGAATCCGTGACTGACACCACAATCCTGTAAATACCCGGCATTGTAAATCTAAGATATGAGTTATTCCCATATATATCCTCATAGATGACCTGATCAGTAACATCGTATCCGTCACTATACGTTTCATTCCCATGTAGTAATCTTACTGCATTAATATGTATCCTTCTGGCTCCACCGTTCTTTAGATTGATAAGGCCTCCACTCTTCTCATAATATATGTTCTGGTGAACACCGATATACTTATCAGAGGACATGGCGACATTATCAGATCGGATACTTAGTCTCTGTTTTAAAGCTGCCTCACCTGTCTGTGATTCCTGTCTTACTATTCCGCTGTCGAGTTCTTCCGTCAGCCGTTCATCAGATAACATTAAATTAAATCCAGTAAAGATCAATGCCATGATTGCAAAAAAAGCTACTGCCGTAACAATAGAGTGACCATATTCCTTTATTAAAGCCTGCATCTCTCTCCCTTCAGAGCAGGTATCCGCAGAACGATATCAATATATTGTGAAATATTCCGTTCCTGCTCAAAAAAACAAAAGCAAAAAGCCCTAAAACTGCAGCAACAGCCACCGCCCCTGCGATGGCTTCTCCGTATTCTTTAATGATCTCCTGCATACAGTTCCTCCTTTACACACTCGTTATAGAGTTTAATACCATAGCAAGATACCCAGTAACCATCGCACCAACAATCGCATATAATATAGCTTCTCCATAATCTGATAGGATTTCTTTCATCTTATTCTCCTCATGTCATTACAGACGATACAGAATGTGTAGTGTCATATCCTATAAACGGAATCCTGAAATGGTACTTAAGTGTAGCTCTCGCATATGACACCTGTCTTTTTCCATTTTGAGCTGCTTTCACAACCTCGAGCGCATCTTTTCCTTCTCCAAACTGTACCTTTGCATCATTTCTGCAGGCAGCTATAACGTCATCTGAATAGTTTGAATTCTCTATCTCTTCAACATACCCCAGAAGTGCACGGTTAGCATTCGAAGCCTGAATAGAAGATGCAATAAGGCTTATGCCCAGGCTCGTTATCATCAGAAAGAAAAACAGCCCGGAAAATGATTTAAATACTGTCTCCATAAAACCTCCTATGCTACAGTTGACATGCTTCCCAAATACACTACAAATAACAGCACCATATCACAGACAAGTTTTAGTCCGCCTGTAAGCTGCGGTGCAAGAAAAAGTGCATACATACCTGCAAGTGAATCCGAATCCTGCTGCCTTTTCGCCTTGTCGCTCATAAGCTGGTTTCTTTTTATAATATCAGCTATCTGTCCTCTAGCTTCTCCTCCTTTACCTTCAGAGATAGAATAGAGCATTTTCATAGTGCTCCTTACTTCTGGCAGTGTAAAATCTGAGAGAAAATCCATGTAGGCATTCCTGTCATTCGGGTTCACACGCAGTCTGCCTATCATCTCTTTTAGAGCGGGTTTTAAAATCTCGGGGGCATTGTCATACGATTTAAAAATAGCGACCTGTACATTCTCACCCTGCATCAGAAGAGACATCTGCATAAGCCATTCTGGAAAACATGTCTTTATATACTCCTGAATGCTCTTCTTTGCAGCTTTTTTGCCGAGTCTGGATATAAGGTCATTCTTATAATTCTTGTATCTCTCGTACTGTTTTAAATGCTCTTTTTCGCGGTCTCTGTCGTCTGCCACATACCCCGCCGTAAGCTTTGAATCTGCCTTGTAATAGATCAAAAGATCAAGTACCAGGACTACAAGCGTTATGATCTGTGATAAGATATTTGTGGAAACATCCAGATTCATCCTTCTCGCCATAAAGAAGATCATCGAGCACAGCAGAAGCGAAGTCACGATCGAGAGAATAATCTCTCTCCGTTTAACTTTCTTCTCCTGCTGCAGAGCATAGACTCTGTCTGCCCACATTCTTCTCGATTCAAGCAGAAGATCTATCGACTCCCCGTACTCACCACCCAGCGCTTCTGTCCTCAATGCAAATCTATGAATCACATTAAGCCCCTCGTACGGATAGTTTTTCTCAATGATTTTTAAGGCTTTATCCTCGAAGTCGGACTCATTATAAGTGTTTGTGATATGCTCAATGGCTCTGCCGAGCGTATCTTTCATCTCTCCATCTTCAAAAAGATCCTGAGTATCCTTAAGGGATGCAAGGACTTTTCTATTCTTTTTAAACGAATACAGGAACTGCTCCATGTATATGTTCAAGTCTGAAAACTTCTTCTGATAATAACGGTTCCTGTATGTATTCCTGAGAAAAAACGGGAGTATGAGCATCCCCACTATGGAAAGTATAATCTGCGGAATAAGCTGCAACGAAAAAAATCTACCTAATAAAAACAATCCCACAATAACAAGTGCATACCCCAATATTGATTTTCTGACAGAGAATACATATCCATACGCCGTCATTTCATCTGAAAGCTGCCTTCTCTTTCCTGCCAACAAATGTCATCCCCCTTCTCTTTTTCTGAATAAATTCACGTTCCATGTCCGAAAGAACCTCCGCCGCTTCCTCAATTCTCTGATCCATGTCTGCTGCTTCAGGCTTTCCATTGTAATCACTCATGCTCTCAGCTACAGACTGAAGCGGTCTGGCAGGGATTGCATAGCCGTCAGAATGCTTATCATCACAAATCTCAGTAACCAGGTCCTGTCTATAATCAAATGTGTAAGGATCCTCGACACACGCCTCCTGGAATTTCTTCATCATGACTTCAGGAATGTCGTTTCCAGTCGGTTCACCCTGATCCAGGACTAAAAGGCAACTGTTCTTCTTGTTCTCCCTGTAGAAAAATCCTATCTGATCTACATAACGAATCACTTCAAATGATCCATTAGGACGCTTTCTGAGCTTTTTTCTGATCAGAACGCCAACATCTATAAAACTGTAGATGTCATTTTCAAGCCTGCCCTCTGAACGCAGACTCCCAGCCATATTCATCATCCTGTCCGGGACCTTCCTGATGTCGTCTGTATGAAGTGTCGTCATGCCACGTACACCAGTAGAAAACCCTTCAAGCAGATATACAACCTCCTTACTTCTGGCCTCCGAGAGCATCATCCATTTGGGGTTCAGCCTGAGACAGGTCTTTATGGCCTTAGTGTAATCCATGACCGGACTGATCCGAAGTTCCACGGAATCTGCCCCTGGATTTAGGGAGCTGTAGTGCCACTCTGGGTTGTCCTCGATCGTGATGACTCTCTGTGACTTCGGAATATACGAAGAAAAATACTTGGCACACTCCGTCTTTCCAACGCCAGGTTCACCGCAGAATGTCATATTCATCCGTGCTTTCACACAGTTTATCAGAAGGTTTATCATCGACTCCGACAGATAGCCATCTCTTACCATGCTGTCTCTCGAAAGTCTTGTAAACGGCATAGATTTCCTGATGCAGATGGCTCTGCCTGTAATGGCTGCTGACTCATGCACTATCGTAATGCGAAGCGTCTCTGTCTCTGCTTCGAGCACCGGAGACTGCTTGTGAAACTGCTTGCTGACACAGTTCGCCACTCTCTTCGTAAAAGCCGTGACAAAATCCACAGGAAGCTGTATCTTCGCTTGATATCTGTGGTTCTTAGTATCGGAAAGCCAGAGTCTGCGCCCGTCATAGTCTATGTCAGTAATGGAATCGTCCTCTATATACTGGTAGAGTGGCCCGAAAAACTCCGGGCTGATCTCTACCTTTCCATTCTCTTCTGCCATACATACTCTCCTCTCTATAGCCAGTTACGGTTTGATCGCTGGAGCAAGGCTCTTGGTAGAATTATCAAAAAATCCTTTGATGAGATTAGAGAATGCCTCTCCTACAACGCTGCCAGTATCACTTCCGATAAGAAATACAACAAGTGCAATAAGTGCTAAAATAGCTATAACTGTGATCAATGCTGGTCCGTATTCTTTTAAAATGTCCTGCATTTTACTGGATTTGATACAATGTTGCTTTAATAGGAAGAAAAATAAAGGGGGGTTCAAACGAGCCCCCAAAAAAATGTTTTCTAAGAAACTCCCAACTAATAAATATTTTTATACTTTTTTATAAACTCATCAACTGGAAGATAAAAGTCATCAAACCTTTTACGTATATCGTCATCAGGCCAATTCCACCACGCTATTTTATTTAATGCATCTATTTGATTTGGATTATAACGATACCTTATTATTCTTGCAGGAACTCCAGCAACCACAGCATAATCTGGAACATCCTTTGTTATCACTGCTCCGGCAGCACCTATTACTCCGTTTCCTATATTAGCACTATTTGTAACAGTAACATTTTTACCAAGCCACACATCGTTACCTATCACAGCTCTTCTCTGCTTTTTAACCTTATCACCCCTTGGCTCTATACCTGGCATATAATATTTTTCTCCTCTATCAATATCAAATGGATATTCATACCCCTCTATATTTTTGCCTTCATAAATAATAGGATGAGTTGTTATATACCTGAATTCATGATTTGTAACAACATCTACACCCGCAGCAAAACTGCAAAAAGAACCGATTGATTTAATCCATGGATGGTCACAGCATATCGGTCCATAACTATATCTGCCAATTTCCGTTTTCCAAGAACAGTATTTATTATGTTCACTACTAATCTTCATATCTTCAAGCTCGATAATCTTTTCTTCTGAAAAAAAAGAAGATACAGAAGCTTTAAGTTCATCATAAATATCAGGATTTGTTGAAGCGAGAATTAAAAAATAATCGTTAACGTGTATTGTTTTTAGAAATGAAATATCGTGTATCTTTTCAGAATATCTGCACTTTTTATTATCTATCAAATATGCTGGTTCTATAGAGTATACATCTCTCATTATCTCTAAAACATGGATTCCTACATCCCCACATGGATAAACTATAATATGTTTACTACCTGTAGCCCCACCAATGTCAAATATATGTTCTATGCAATCTGTAATCTGAGTTATAAGTGTCTTAGCCATTTCTGTCATTCCTCTTTTGAAATTAAAATAAAAAGCCAAAACCTATTATACAGAATTTTTAATTATTATACAAAAAAAAAAAAAAAAAGAAGTGCCTCTCAGCACTCCTTCTTCACACCTCAATTATTCTCCCGTCCTTCATCTTAAACCACATCTTCCCGTCCTGCTCTACGATGACCTCGTCAACAAAGACTCCCCACATCCCAGCATCGAACTCATACACCTCTCCCAGCTTCTCAGTCTCCCTGATGAGCTTCCGCAGTTCTGTGGCTCTGGCCTTCTTGCTACTGATCTGGTTTCTTAATCCATTAAGCTCTGCCTCTGCCATCTCGTAGCGGGTTACAAGCTCATCGTAGCGTTTCCGATACTCTGTCTGATCAAGTGGCTTTCTGGCGTTCTCCTCGACAGCCCTTTGGATAAGGCCCGCTGTTGCATTCACCTCATCGGCTGCCTGCTGCTCCTTTTTCTCAAGCTCTGAGGTGTCCGAGACTATCTTTACCATTTCCTTAAGGTCATCAATCCTCCCGCTCTTCTCCTTTGCGTAGTCATTCATGGCTTTCACGAACCGCTCCTTAATCTCCTCTTCCGAGAAGTGCGGCGTCCGGCAGGGTTTTCCCTTTACCTTGTACTTGTAGCCGCACTGCCAGATGACTTTACGGTAGGGGTCGTTGGAGTGCCAGACCCTTGGTACGAAGTATTCTCCGCAGTCTGCACACCTGATCTTTGACGAAAATATACTGACCCCTGAGTACCGGCCTTTACCACTCCGCCTCTCAATCTCCGCCTGCACTAGGTCAAAAGTTTCTTTCGTGATGATCGCAGGGTGGTGGTCTGTCAAGTAGTACCGCTTAAGCTCGCCCTCATTCTTTTTCATCTTCTTCGTAAGAAAATCGACCGTGTAGTTCTTCTGGAGCATCGCATCACCCTTGTACTTCTCATTGGTGAGGATGCCCTTTACCGTAAGTGGTGCCCAATTCTTCTTATGCCCCGGGGTCTCTATACCTTGCTCAGTAAGCCTCTTTGCTATGGCATTGTAAGAGAGGCCTTCCAGGAAGAGCCTGTAAATCTTTCTTACTACCTTAGCCTGTTCCTCGTTGATCACCCATTCGCCATCTTCTCCCTTGTCGTAGCCTAAGAACCTCGAGTAAGCGACTGACACCTTCCCATCAGCGAATCTCTTTCTCTGACCCCATGTACAGTTCTGGCTTATCGACCTTGACTCTTCCTGCGCAAGGGAACTCATTATAGTGATAAGCAGTTCTCCCTTGTCATCGAATGTCCTGATATTCTCCTTTTCGAAATAGCACTCGACTCCATGCTTCTTAAGGTTTCTGATGTTCTGGAGCGAATCGACCGTGTTACGTGCGAATCGGCTCACGCTCTTTGTGATGATAAGGTCTATCTTTCCGGCAAGGGCATCGGAGATCATCCGGTTGAAACCCTCTCTGTGCTTTGTGCTGGTAGCCGATATGCCGTCATCAGTGTAGACCCCCACGAACTCCCATCCATCGTGGTCCTTAATGTAATTCGTATAGTAGTCAACCTGTGCATCGAAGCTGGTCTGCTGTTCCTCGAAGTCCGTGGAGACCCTTGCGTAGGCAGCGACCTTACGCTTGTGTTCATCATTTATAGGAGCCTGCGTGTACCGCTCCTTAGTCGCTGGTATTATGTGAACTTCCCGTCCTGCCATGCCTTACACCTTCCTTCCATTGCTGTCTTACTCTCTCGCCCTGCTGTCTGCGTCTTTCCTCTGTCCAGCTGTCCTGATTGCCATTCGTGGTAATGACACGTGTGGCTGTCGTACCATCAGCCAGGATGAAGTCGAGCCTGCTGTCCGCGATGGTAATGTGGTCGACCCTTTCGTCAAACACATCAGCATCAAAGCTCTTTAAGCCGAGTACATCACAGGTAGCCTCCATGATTTTCGCTTCCCTGATGCGCTTTGCCGGACACCTGTCTGCTCCTTTTCTGTTTGACGTGGAGCACCGCCAGACGTAGTACTTCTCGCCGTCCCCATGCTTTCCGCTCCTGCGTGAAGTCCTTGTGTAGTTATGTCCGCAGTGGCCGCAGACGAGCTTTCCTGTAAGGCAGGAGCAGTTCGTTCCTGGAATGGAAGCATAGCCTCCGTCCTCCCTTCGCTTGATCTCGTCCTGCACCTCCCGGAAGGTCTCCATTGGAATGATCGCCTCGTGAGTGTTCTCCACATAATACTTTGGCATCTGCCCGTAGTTGACATGCATCTTGTGCGGCACACTCTCATCCGAGTAGTACCTCTGGAAGACCATATTGCCTGTGTAGAACACGTTGATTAGCATCTTCCTTATCGCCTGACCATCGATGCGGTCGCCATAGGTGTTTGTGATGCCCTCTGCTGCAAGCTTTGCCTCAGTCTTCTCAGGCGAGATGCCGTTCAGGTAGTTGCGAAAGCACCGCCTTACCACCTCCGCCTCTTCCGGGACGATGACAAGGTCATCATCAGCCCATCGGTATCCGTAGATGTGGTAATGTGCATGTGGCAGGCCCTGTTCGAACTTCTTCCTTCTCGACCACCTGACGTTTGCTGAGATGCTCTCGCTTTCTGCCTGTGCAAATGCTGCAAGGAGCGTGAGAAGAAGTTCTCCGTCCCCGGACATGGTGCTTATGTGCTCATCCTCAAACCGCACCTCAACACCGATAGCCTTGAGGTGTCTTACTGATTCGATCAGGTCTACCGTGTTTCTCGCAAACCTGCTGATGGACTTTACCAGGATGATGTTGATGTGGCCTTTGTCACATTCTTCCATCAGTTCCTTAAAGCCCGTCCGCTTGCTTGTCCCGCCGCCTGAGATGCCGTCATCCGAGAACACCCCGGCGTACTCCCAGTCCGGATTCGACTGGATGAGTTCCGAGTATCGGCTGATCTGAGCGGAAAGCGAATGCTGGAGCTTCTCTGTCTCCATCGAAACTCTGGCATAAGCTGCGACCCTTTTTCTTTTTATGAGGATCTTCTTCACTGGCTCTATCACTTGAATCTGCGCCATTTTAAGCCTCCTTTCCGCTTTCCATGTTCCCATCATCTCAGCTACATAGCAAGGACTTCTCCTGCCATAAAGTACCGATTTTTGGCTTGTATTTCTGCCTCATCTTTGTATCAAATGCACAAAGCTCTTCATCGGTTATGAGGCCCCGCTTTAATAGGCTTTTAGCCATATCCATCGAAGCCATATAACAAAACTCATTCCCCGAATCTATCTTTGATGTAGCACTCGTGTGAGCAGTATTTTCTGCCAGAATTTCCATAGCTTATGAACTCCTTTCCGCAGTATGCACATGTGAGGTGGTGCATCCCCTTCCCGGCCTTATGCTCTGTCCTGTGCAGTGACCACCATCTGGTACGACAGGTCGCATCGCAGAACTTCTTTTCACGCTTGCCGGGTGTCTGTGCGAGAGGCTTACCACAGAAGAGGCAGACGCTGGACTGTGTCTTCTGCTGAGGCTTTATACCATGCCGCCTGCAATATGTCTTTATGGTGTCAGCCGAGATGCCTGTAGCCTGTGATATCTCACGGCAGGACATCCCTCCCTCTCTCATCTCTGTTATCTTTTCCCTCTGCACATCAGTCATGAATGCACCTCCTGAACCTCGTTACTTTTCCCCTCCACCCTTAGTACTTCATATGGGAGCGATTTGTTCAGGGTAATTTCTGAATAAATGCTTCCTTCACATAAGAGTTGAAATGTTAACATTCCCTCTTACTTCTGAAGGCAAAGAGGATGGAGCAGATCTTTACCCCTTCATCAGGAAGCCGACAGAAATAGGTGTTTTTTGTATCTCCTGAGTACATAGGGGAGTTTTTGTGACGAAATTCCGGTAAAAAAGTGCAAAAAAAAATAAGACCGGGCAGGTTGTGCGCCTGTCCGGTCCAATATATTTAACTAAAATCCTTATCAACACTCATATTTATAAAGTTTCCTCCATAGCCCCATGATACTTTTTTACATTCATAATTGAACAGTCCAAATTCATCACTTTTTTTACATGCATTTACAGCTTTATCAAAGTCTTTATTCGTTACACTTTTATCAAGTGTCTTACACATGTCACGCATTACCTGAAGCTCATATTTATTTATGCCTAGGGATTCCGTTAGATAAAATCTGATGGCAAAATAATCTTCTGCAGTGCGCTCACCCCACACTTGAATCGAAAAACCATTCTTCATTCCGATTCCTATGCCATGCACTGCGACATCCTTGGAACTAAGCATACTGCTTTTTATTTTATACTTGGCTGACTTATTATACTTTGTAATAAAGGCGTTAATCTCCTTGTCCTTAGAGTAAATCTTTTTTTTTTCTTCTTGCCCTTATCTTTATTTTTCATATTCTGCAGAACTTGAGCATTGTATTCCTTGCTCTCTTCTGGGCTCATCATGGCATATTCTTTTTTTCTTGTCTTTCCACATCCCATGAGAACAGACGCAGATAATGTAAGTACAAGCATTATATAAATAATTTTATTGTCTTTGTTCATATTTAGCATTTCTTTCTAAAGACAATTATATCAGACTTCCTACTTCTTTAACAGTTCATTCACTTTCTTCTGCACAGCCTTGTAGTCCAACCCAAGAGCCTCAATCCTCTTCTTCCGCTCAGCTCCGTTACCGTACTTCCCGGCGATCACATCACGGGCTGCCTGCTCGGTCTTTGATAACTTCGTGGTGGCGGGTTTCTCTTCGTAACGGAGCACATTGCTCCATGGGTAATTTCTGTAAGGCCTAATGAGAAATTCCCGTCCGGTCTGGTCTCCCGGCTTCCCACCACGGGCCTTGCCCCTCTCATTGATGGAGGCCTCGACCTCTTTCCCATTCCCACAGTGCATGGCTGTATGCTTTCCTTTGCGGAGCAGAACATCTCCTCTGCGCAGACCCTTCCCAGACTTAATGTCTACCTGAGAAGTCACGTCCTTAAAACCGCACTTGAGGAACACCTTATACATATTGCCTGTGAATGTGGCTCCGTTGTCTTTGACCGGAACTCCTGCGCTCTGCCATGCAGAGATCACGGCTGCAGAACAATCGTAGTCGCCCCGTTCGCCCCAGCGATAGGTCTGATTGTAGCCGTGAGAATTGTCACGGGCCTTGTCTTCCATCCATCGGATGGCTTTTTCTGTCTTAGTCATAGTAGTACCCCTTTCTGGTAAAGTATGCTATAATGTCAGCCGAAACGGAACTTCTGATTGACCGTTTCACTCATGTAACCGTGCCGCCTGTTATGACATGAAATCTCAGGCAGGTGGCCTTTTTATTCATTTCATCAAGAAGAGTATTGCTCTTGGCCTTCTGTCAGACCTCATTACATTTCAGTATCAAATCTATTTCATAACCCCTTCCAGACAGGATGCAAAAGAGCAGGCTCTCTCTTCTACGAGATTCTCGAATACAACTTCGGATTTCTCGAAGTTTTCCGCTCCTGCCACGCATTCTGTGATACACTTCCTTCCATAAAGGAGGTGATCAGATGGTCGATCTTACTGAAGAACTCATGGCCATAAATGGTGTAGCTGAGATACTGTGGGTCTTCGCAGGCTTTAAGGACACTGATATGGCATCAATGGATGACAGTTTCTTCGTTCTCTGGCAGGTACTGAGGAAGGTATACCAAGACATAGGGGACAAGACTGGCAATGCCAGACCAGAGCACAATACCATGATCGAATCCGAAGCAAAAGAGCTGCTTGGCGAGCTTGCTGATAAACTTAAAGATATCAGTAAAGAGTAAAAAAAGGCAGGGGCCACAAACCCCTGCTCTTCTTATCCCATTAACGGAAGGGACAGCCGGGATACGAGGATCACCCCCTCTCTTCGTTCTTACTGAACTGCTTGTAAATCTGGTTGATTCCGGTTGCCGCAAACCCGCTCACGATTCCTACTGCCAGTGCAGTAAGTACATCTGTGGCAGGGAAATCCGGCATGTGGTAAAGCCCCACTACGCCGAGGATTGCTCCCACGATTCCGCAGATAACGGGGATCCAGTTATCCGGCAGTCTCTTCACTGCCTTACAGACCTCACCAGCCAGATAGGCAATCACTGTGATAGCTGCAACACTAGCTATTCCTAAATCCATAATGCTACACCTCCTTCTTTTCCTTCGAGAAACTCGAAACTACTGTATCTGAAGATACACGGGTTACACACTCATGCTCATAATATGATGGTGGTTCGATTGGCAGTTCCAGACATCTGGTGTACAGATTCTCACCTGTACCGTTTCCTCCGAGTGCCTTGTATGGCTTATACATACACTCCAGATTGTGCCTGTCGTTCAGTCCGCACCATCCCTGCTTAATATAAAAGCTGCATGACTCAAATAATCGGTCATGCAGCAGTGCGAGCATCCCTGCCTTGAGCAGGCTGTATTCTGTTTTCTTCAGAGACATTTTGTTCCACATCGCTGTCAGCACAGCGATTATGAGCACAAACAGTTCCTGCACCCAGTACTTTACGATAAAATCTACCATTGGCTGTCACCTCCTTTAATATGGACAGTCCTCTCCATATACATCTTCGTAATCCTGCTGGTTTCCTATCTGTATTCCCTTAAGATATTGTTCCGTTGTAGTGATACGACACCTGAATCTTATCTTTCCGTCAGTTATCATCTTCTGCCATTCAGCCATCGGTATATCGTGTATCTCCTGCGCTGTGTTTCCAGTGACAGTAATATCAGTCATGTCACTCCAAGCTCCTTCAGAATACTTCTTATAAGTGATCCCTCCGTCAAAAGAGATCTGAAAAGTCAGCAGATCATCTGCATCTATCCATACCCGGTTGACCTTGTAATCTATGGCAATATCTCCGGTATCCACATCCATGTATGCCGGCTGCCCGGTCTGAATCGCAGTATTCGAAAGACCTGCATCCTTTTCACACCATCTGAGGATATCCAGATCACCGATGGAACTGTAAGCTGAATATGACGGAAGCGTATCTATCCCATAAGTCCTGAAAATTTCCGCTGTAAGTGCTGTTTCCGTAAGCACTTCCGGGGTTCCGTCTTTTATCGTATAAAGCCTTCCTCCGGAATTTCTGAAAAGATATCTTATGGCAGGATACTCCGGTTCATTAAACCCGCTTTCAACTGTCCATGATGTGCCGTCCTCGTCAGCCGGAATGAAGGTAAATTTATCACCATCTGCTGAAGGTGCATAGGTGACACTGCTTCCTGAAGCCCATACAAGTGAACAGGTTCCGTCATTATACGTTGTCGGCCAGTCAGATATGTACAGATAGATACAGTGGTTACTCATCAGAATAACATCGAATGTCAGGTGGTATTCATCTGATGTTTTGCTGTAATAACTGTAACCGTCCCATCTTATTCTCAGAAACTTGTAGATGCCTCCGATTGTTCCTGTCTGACCCCATGTGTTATATGCAACCATATCTCTCTGATTCACGTTAAGCAGGGAATATCTGCTGTAACTTGTGGAACTGCTAAGATAAATACGTCCATCACCATCTGCATGTATATACGACACTACATTACCATTATATTTGAACCAGTCTGTTCCGGTAAGCTGTGTCCTTCCCATATCATTTTTTGTGTTATCAAGAGGCTTTTCAGTAAAGTTGTCGAGATCAGCCACAAGTGCATCAAGATTGTTGTAATTCATCAGAACACCACCTCCGTTATCACTCCGGAATATTCAGATGGCTTTACCCCAACGGCTACCACTACTCCGGAATCCACTGTTTCTGCTGTACCCGTAAGTGTTTCCTTTTCTGACAGCATGGCAATCCTGATTCCGCTGTCATCGCTTATGACAGACATGCCTGCCTCTGCTGCATCCGATGCTGAATATTCCACACCATTATCCATGCTTATCCTCTTACAGTCCTCCGTGTAACTGTAGGAAGATCCTTCTTTCCTGCTCTTCCATGCAGGATATGCAGTCTGGTAAAGTTCGTCACTCACATGAATATGGTGCATATAATTCAGATTATCAATTTCACTGAACAGTTCATCTCCTGCCGCCTTGAAGATAAAATAAGCATCACCTATCCTCTGCGCATCAACACCATTATGCAGTGATATTGACGGATATGATGCTGCACTTTTCCCATCTGAATCCTGAAATTCCATATCCGGAAAATCTGCTATCAGTCTGTCTCCTCTTGTATCCAGATAAATGGTACCTGTCCCCCTGAAGATTCTTATCCCTCTTGAAAAGATAACCCTGCAGCCCACAGAAGAATATCCTGTTGCTGAGATTTCCTTCACCCCAGGCGGTATAACGACTGTAAGCGGATACCACAATGACCCCGAACCGTTCTGCATCAGTTTATATATCTTTTCAACGGAAAGCGGGATTGACACTCTCTGGAGCATCGGACAGTATTCAAGTACAGAAATACCGCCATAATAACTTGCCCCAAGACTTTTCACCTGGCTCGAGTAATTGACCTCCACGAGATTGCCGCAAAGCTTTCCTGTTGTTTCACTGTCATTGAGACTGCCCACATCCACAAGCAGTTCCTGACTGTCCTCTGCCCATAATGATATATCATAATCTCCTGCCTCTGCGTATGTATGAGTAAGGCTGAGACCGCTGTATGATTCATCACAGGCATGGCTTTCTGTATCCGTTCCATCGCCCCAGTTGATATACATCGTGCCGCCATATGCACCTCCTCCGTATTTCACAGTCAGGCCGTCGTCTCCCAGATGTATAAAGCAGTGCGTTTTATTATCCACCGTTGTGTATACCGCCCCTACATCGAGAGGCAGTTTTACTTTTTTTATGTAATCAAGATCCGGCTCGTTCCATCCCTGAAACAGAAGATTCTTATGCTGTGGCGGAGCAGGAAATTCTGTAAGCTGTGATGCTTCCTCAAATGAGTACGCATACAGGAGCTGCCCGTTATAATCATAGAAGTTTATATCCTTCGGTCTGTCCGGAAGAACAGATTCGCTCACTGCGGTCTCACTTATCTTCCCGGGCATCTCATCAAGTGTAAGGCTGTCTGACTCAGACATTCCTGCTTTCTGCTTTACCGCATTGGCTATCGCAAGTATCTTTTCTCTCTTAACTATAATATTCATCTGCCACCTCCATCTTTATCTGCTGTACCGTCCGGGACAGTTTACTGTCAGAATCCAGAACAACCTTTATCAGTACACCATCATACGGGATATTCGTAAAGACATATTTACTGTCATATTTTTCTGTCATAAAGAGTTTTATCTCATCTGTTTCATTTCCAAGTTCATCATCCGTTTCTCTGTAGAACACATCGCAGTTTATGTTTCCTATCTCAGAGTTCCTCACCATATCATAAATGCTCCGATAATTACCGGAATATCCCATCTGGTTGAAACCACCGTATTCTGTATCATAAGTGATATCCAGGTACGTACCGCCTGCTGATCTGCTGCCGACTGAATTCAGTGCTTTTCTTATTCCGTCAGACGTGACAGGATTACTGCTCCCGGCTGTAGGGGTATCATCAAATGTCATACTGATCCCGGCATCTGAAAGTGCCTTTTTTATACCATCCGATGTGACGGGATTACTGCTCCCTTCTGTCGGGGTGTCATCAAATGTAAGGTTCACCTCTGTATTATCACTTTTCTCATCAAGTGCCTTTTTTATACCTTCAGATGTAACCGGGTTTTTACTGCCATCCATCGGTGTATCATCAAAGGTCAGTTTATCCTGTTTCTTTGCCAGCGCAGATGTGGTGGCCGTGCCTGACGACAGATTTGTGAAATCCGTTTCCAGCTTTCTGAATATGGCTACGATAGCATCCCTGACTTCCTCACCCCTGGATGCTTTCTGTATGGCACTTATCTTATCATCAACATCAGACATAACGGTCTTCCTCCTTCGTAAAAGTCAATAAGTGTATCTGGTTCCTGTTTCTATATAATCCTTCAGATAGTTCCGCACATCTTCATCACTACTGCTTCTTTCATAATGAGAACTCCAGACCTTGCTTCCGCCTTTGCCATGCCAGTCATCGCCATCGGTCAGATTTCTCAGAAGAAATACTCCGTCATTATCCACAAGATTGTTAATATGCGGGTATTGATCATAATAGTATGATGTTTCTCCGTCCTCTGTCATCGGAAGCTTATAGGCAATAAGTTTATTGTTTTCATCAGCATCAACAAGAGATTCCGGTTTGACTGTTGTTATATCCACCGCTTTTTCTATATCCCCCTGGCACTTCACATCTCCGTTATATGCAAGAGAGGGGACATAATACAGATATTTAAGATACCTTCCACGTATTGCAAACCAGATCTTGCTCTGAAAATAAGGGTATGGATACTCTTCAACCCTTCTGTAAATCTGATCGATAAGACTCTGCTCAATCTCAGCATCATGATTGTATATGAGCTGCATACCATACTGATTTACTGTATCAGTACAGTATCTGGTATTCTGTTCAACAATACTTGCCCACGTTTCAGGGTCTCCGAAATAAGATATCATATTCGGATATACCTGCCTTTCTCCGACATATATCTTTGAGATACGCTTATCCCCTACGGAAATTATCTGGTTGATATTATTGATCTGGTGTCTTTTGCCGGAAATATTAAATATCACTCCGTGCCAGTTCTGATCTCGTATGTTAGTATTCATTATCACTTCTCATTCTCATAAACAAAATATATTGTATGCTCATCCTTCTCCTTAAGAGCATTATATTGAAAGCACTGCCCTATCCAGTGTTTATACAGATTTGCATCTCCCGTCCTTTCCTCCTCTTCCTTTACAAGCTCATCTACGGTTTCTTTCAGTTCTTCCAGATCATCATTAAGTTCATCTACATTATCCGTCACCTCTTCCACAGCTTCCTGCGCCTCTGCGTCAGTCTTTTCTGCGACGATCTCCGTCAGCTCCTGCACGGGCATCGTCCCGAGCGTTATCTGCTTGGTTCCGGTATCAAGGCTGTAGCTTATCTTCGTAAGCGGCAGTTCCCTGTCTACGAGATGCGGATTCGATATGCATCTGATGGTCTGCCCCACCATGAATTGTTCATAAGTATCATTTATGAAATGCAGTTCCGATGCATCACACTCGATGGCAATCTTGTCAAACTGCAGGCTCGCCAGATATTCCTGCCCGTCTTTTAAGAGAGTCTCCGGCTGTGTCACTCCATCGAATGTCACTGCCCTCGTTATCTTCCCATAGATTTTTGCAGCATCGCTCTCGATTATCTTACTCCCATTGTTCACAGATTCGACAGTAAGCGGGACCTTCGTTGTTTCATCCTCTGCTCCAAGTGGGAAAACACAGGTTGCGATTTCCGTGCCGCCGATACTGCTGCCGATATCCAGAAGATTCAGCCCGAACTCTATCGGCTGATTGCAGGTGTACGGCAGTTCAGCAAGCCAGTCGATATAATTGATGCCGTTCTCTTTCCTCACAAAGAAATAACCGCCTTCGGCCTTCAGGCACTGGCGGTCAAGAACATCCTTCGTCTGCTCATAATGCAGTTTCCGGTACACTTTCTTATCCGGTATCGTGATGTTTCCCACAGTGAACTGTCTGTTACTGTCCACCTGACTGTTATGATTGGAAATGACTGTGCTGAAGAATTCATGGATGGATACACTCGTGTACTCATGAAACTCCTGCACAGAATCATTAAGGAAAGCGAGTGCTCCTTCACAATGCACATGCTTCTGCCGATAGAAATCTGTCTTTATCTCTATAGGCCTCCCGAACCATATCAGTGTATCACCTTCATACACTTCAATATCAGTGTTTAAGAGCATTATGCTGTTGTAGAACACATGGCTTGCAGGCATCGTGAAATCGAGACTCCCGGAAACATTCACCTCTGTCTCAAGTGTGGGATCCAGAAGGATCATATCCTTATAGTCGTAATCGAAGATGGAGACTCCATCCGCAAGAATTCTGTAAATCATAGGCTCTTCCCCAGTGAATAATCTACCGTCACCCTGGCTGTCCCGGTAAACGTCATATAGTTATTTCCATGTTTCAGTACAATACCTGTGTTTTTATTCTCTCCTGCAGCCAGACTGTATGTATTCTTTCCAAATGTGACCGAGACCTCTGCCGAGCATATAAATATCGGTGATGCATCCTTTATACCAGGGTTTATCATGTTGCGATCCATAGTACCTCCCACATCGAAAGTCCCATAGTAGATTACATTACTGAACAGGTCATCCCACAGCCAGTCCATGTCCTTTGTGGAATCCAGTCCGTATTTGTACGGATCCAGATTATAGTCGAGGACTATCTTCGAGTTCTGCTCCTCCGAAGTCCAATCATTTACAGACACCCTGCCCTGATAGAAGAAATCCGGATCATCTGTAAGATAAATCCGCTGTTCCTTCCCATGGATATTCATGAGGATATCCGTATAGATATCCATCCACCGCTCTCCCGGCTTAAGCCAGAACTCCCATGAGCCTGTCCGTCTGCCGTATCTGACAGAACCAGTCAGGACTGTGGTGTAATCGAGCTGACCGTCTGCTCCCGGCACATCTATGTAATTCGTCTTTACCTCCGGAGGAGATACATGGAGTCTCGACTGAGGCACCATGCCCCATTCTTTATAGGTATTGTGTCCTCCGATAGTAACTGAATGCTGCATCAGCCCCTCTGCCTCCTTCCTGCTATCACACCAAGCTGTCTGTTCATCTGCGGAGCAATGCTCCCGACGAGCGTTCCGCTGTCGAGGACTACCTGCGTATTGCTCATCTGCGGAAAATACTTACTCATGATGGAAAGTAGCTGACTTCCAAGAGACTGTATCGCCTTAACCGTAGCTTCAGAGCCGGACGCATCGGATATCATGCTCATGAGCCTGTCAGTTCCCACGACAAGTTCAGAGCCGTTACCGTCACCGAATCCCTTCATTCCTGCCGGAGTAGCAAGAACTGTCGGACTGTCGAACATCATCGCATTGTCATATGCTTTTCTGTACCAGTCTACGGAGATCTTAGGTACTGATGGCGGCTTGAGGGACAGCTTTCCTGTCAGCTTGAAATGCGGAAGTTTTATCTTCGGAAGGCTCAGTTTACAGTTTGAGAAGAATCCCTTCACCTTGGAAAGCCCATTGCTTACCACAGTTCCGATGGTTCCCATCTTCTCAGAGAAGACACTCTTCAGTTCTCCAAGCTTTGTCTTTGCAGTAGAAAGAGCATTACCAAGTTTGCCTCCTGTCGCCTTGTTTATCACATCAAATCCGGCTTTCCATACATTCTTGTATCCTTCCACGGCAGTACCGATGACTCCCCTAATACCGCCGCCTTTTGCCTGCACGGATGCCTTGATATTATCCCATGCCTGCGAGGTGCTTGACTTCACCTTGTCCCACGCTCCGCTTATCGTGGTCTTTATACCATTGAATACATTCCCCGTATTTGTCTTAATGGTGTTCCATGTCTTTCCGAGAGAATCCTTAAGTCCTCCGGCAAACTCACCAATGCCTTTGAAGAATCCCTTGATGCCTTCCACTGCACCGGAAACAATGTTCTTTATTCCTTCCCAGAGTCCTTTCCAGAAGTTCCTGAAAGCCTCTGAGTTATTCCACAGAGCGATAAATCCGACAACAAGCGCAGCAACCGCTGCCACGACAAGCATGACCGGATTGGCAGAAAGTACTGTCCACAGACCTGTGAACACACCTTTGAGTTTCCCGATAACCACAGGAATCTTTGCAATCTGCGGAGCCAGTTTCATCACAGCCCCTACACCTGTAGCCATCTTACCTATCACGATAAGCAGAGGGCCTATCGCTGCCGCTATGCCTGCGATCGTGGTGATAAGCTTCTGTGTATGCGGATCAAGTTCCATGAACCTGTTCATGACACCGATCACATTCTCCATCAGCTTCTGGAAAGCCGGAGCCACAGCCTCACCGACCGTAACTTTAAGAACATCAAACGTGGATTTAAGCTGTTCTATCGTGCCGCCTGTTCCGGACATGAGAGCTGTCGCCATATCATTTGATGCTCCGGTCACGTCATCAAGTGCGTTCCTGAGACCCGATACATCTTCCGGTGATGCCTGGATAAGCGTGAGCCACTTTGACATCTGGTTTTTACCAAAAATGTTACTTGCAGCTTCTATCTTCTCCTGGTCGGTAAGCCCGGAAAATGCCTTGTTCAGATTGCCGATAACCTCCGGCATGGACTTCAGTGTTCCGTTCTCGTTGAAGATGGCATAAGTCTGCCCTGTCGATAAGCCCAGCTTATCCATTGACTTTGCACCCTCTGATGCAGGCGATGCAAGCCTTGCCAGTCCGGTCTTTAATGCATTAGCACCCTCCGAGCCGGAGATACCAGCATTACCGAACACACCCGTGAGAGTCGCCAGATCCTTCACATCCCATCCGACCGTCTTGCAGATAGGACCTGCGACAGATATTGATGAGAACAGTTCCGATGTGGTGGTATTCGCCTGTGCCTGCGCTTTTGCCAGCACATCGGAATACTTCGATGCATCAGATGAACTCGCACCGAACATCTTCAGCGAATTACCCAGACCGGATGTGACTTCCGAGAGATCGGTTCCGGTGCCTGCCGCTAAGTCCATGGCAGGAGTCAGCATATCAGTAGCTTCTTTTGCCGTAAATCCCTGTCTTGCAAAGTTAAGTGTAGCGTCTGTAGCATCCTGCATACCATAGACAGAACTCTTGGCAGAAGTTCCTATCTGCTTCCACAGTCCCTCGAAATCCTTCGCAGTGTTGGAAGTGTTTCCCATGGTCTGCTTTACCAGATTGAACTGCTTGTCCACATCACCGAAGGACTTCACTGCCGAGGCGGCACCTGCAACAACTGGGGCTGTCACACCCATGGTCATCTTCGTGCCGACTCCGGACATTTTATTGCCTACGTCCTGCACCTTCTGCCCTGCCGCAGCTATCTTCTGTGCAGATACAGAGCCGAAGTTCTCATACTCCTTTGTCAAGCCTTTCAGCTTCTGTTCAGTCTCGACTATCTCGCGCTGAAGGGCATCATACTGTGAAGTATCAACCTTCCCGGCATCGACCATCTGCTTCTGTGCTTCCTTAAGAGTAGAGAGCTTCTGTTTTGTGGCATCGATCTCCTTACCCATTGCAGAGTACTTCTGCTTAAGGAGATCAGTATTCCCCGGATCAAGCTTGAGGAGCCTGTTCACATCCTTAAGCTGCATCTGGGTACTGCGCACTTCCTTCTCTACATTCTTAAGCGCAGTAGTGAGCTTGGTGGTATCTCCATCAATCTCAATCGTAATTCCCTTTATTCTGGAGCCTGCCATGTGCTCACCTCCTTAAATTAGGCATAAGAAAAGCACCTATAGCGTTTACCCATAGATGCCTAATATTGATGATTATTTATTTTATCTTTTATCTTTTTCTTCTATCAACTGATATAATTCAGAAGGAGATTTTTTTGATAAGGAACTATCCCTACGTAGCATATTTACAACATTGTTTTTTGAGCAATATTCTTCTGCCTCATCTCTTAAATAGTTCTCCTGATCCATCAAATACACTTGAAACTGATGAAATGGAAAAACAACTGCTTTAACATCTCTAATGAGTTGAACTATATCTTCATCTGTTGATTGATAATAATATTCTTTTACTATAGCTCTAAGCTTTCTGTTATCATTAATCCCCACCTCAAGAAGAGCACTTATCAAGCATTCCATACCATACTTGTATGCATTTTCCACATCATCGTCTCTGTATTTTATCTTATCTACATCATTGACAATACTATCACGTATTTCATGAGATGCTGTCTCTGCCATATAACGTCCAGTGTCTTTCAATCTATTGCCTAAATCATCCAAAAATCCCATGCGTCCTCCTTCATTCTTGACTTTATTGCTATCTATGAATGGATTATCGCATAATAACACAATAGTTACAAGTCAGAAATTATCAAAGTCCTTCTGGTCAGCCACCTGTCTGTACTCATCAGCACACATATCATTCCCGGCTTCCACGATCAGATCCACAACCATCCCTTCCTCAATCTCATCCAGTTCTGCTAGCGTAAGCCCTGTCTGTTTCGCCCGTAAGAAGTACACAGCGGTGTTTATTTCCCGCTCTGTCGGGCGGCTCCTTTTTTTTGTGATGAGCCACTGAACTTATTACCGAGATACAGACCCACGATCTTATCCATGTTCTTAAACAGCTCCGCACCGTCAAACTGGTCTACCCAATTGATGAAATCATCGCTGCTTAAGGTGTTCATGTCCTTCTTCTCAGCCTGTGCATTCATGATGAAGGCCAGCTTATCCACTATGCCCGTATCCACATCATCTGTCTCATCTATCTTCTGCAGCTTATTCAGAAGCACCATCAGGTCCTGATGGAACACCTGTCTATAGCGTATTGCTGTGGAACCTGTGGCAAGGAATCCGAATGTCTTCTCTCCGTCCTGCGTATAAAGCTTAATTTCCTTATACATTTTCTGCTCCTTCGTAAATAAAATACCGGAAAGGAATGACCCTCTCCGGTACTGGTCAGCCCGTCACAGCGTTCTTCTTTGCGCCGGACGATGTACTTGTATCTGGCTCCGTGGTCACAGCCTTCGGCTGATAAACCTCATCATACCACTTCGTGTATGCCTCATCTGTAGTATCAGATGAAGAGCGGGCTTTCACTATGTTCTTTCCGAGTGCCTTGTCCTTTACCGATGTGGCATTGAGCGTCAGGCTCTCTGTCTGCACCTCGATGGAATCCTCCTTGGTCTGCGACTCCACATTAGGTCTTGTAGCCGTGCAGTTATACATCACATGACGTATCTGATTTACATCGCCATCAAACTCGAAAAGAAGAGCGAAGTGTATCGGCTGTGCATCCGCATCCTCGATAAGGACACCATTTCCATCCTTTACCTCACCGAGCACCTTCTCTCTGAAATCCTCCGGCACCATGGCAGACTCGAAATCGCCGTTATAACCACTGTTTGCATTTGTCACATAGTACTGAATACCATCAGCCCAGAATACCGTCTGGTCTCCCTGCGCCTCAAGAGACAGATTCACTGCTCCTGGCCAAGACACAGGTTTTTCATATGTGGCACTTCCGTCCTCTGCTATCGTAGCGATAGCATAATGTACATTCTTAAGGTTGTACTTGACCTTGTTCTTATTCGCCATCTTCTGTATCCTCCTTATCATCCGATATGGCAAAACTGAATACTACCTCATACAGCTTTTCCTCTGCTATCCATACTTCCTGCTTATCAAAGAAGATCCCGGCATCTGTAAGAAGTCTCTCCACCTTCTTCTCTGTTTCCGGATCCTTCCTGTCTGTATAGAGTTCTAAATCAACATCTGCCACCTTAAAATATGCAGTCCCATCTGCTGAGAAATTATTGCTCTCAGGCATCCGGTAACATATGAAAGGCGGCTCCGGTGACTCGCCCTCTGCAAAGTGATCATAGGCATACGGAATACCGAGTCTTTTCAATACATCAAGAACTTCATCCATTCCTTATACCTCTCTGAATATCATCCTCGAGTTTCTTAATAACCTTCTCCTCGGCAGGCTTTATGTGGCGAATCGCCCTCACTCTGCCTCCACCTCGTTTTGCATGACCGTTCTCCAGAAGGTGTGTGAGCTGATACAGCCCTGCATACAGTGTAAAGCCCAGTTCGTTCGCAGTCTCATGTATCTTTCTCTTTCTCCAGCTTCTGGCATACCTTCCGGTCCTCTTCGGAGATGTGGCTCTGAGTTCCTTCACGCCGAAATCGGCAGCCTGCTCCACGGCTTCCTTTACTGTATCAGTAACGTCCCTGGCATAATCATCCAGTTCATTCTGAATGGCCTGTGAGAGTTGTTCCGGCTTTATCCTTACATCCATAGGCTTTATCTCCTTACAAGTTCCGCAAGGAATTTGCGGCTGTGTTTCTTAAATGCCATATCATCCACATGAAGTATGTTGTAGATGCGGTCGCCAAGAACTATCCTGTATTCCGTGGATACCACGGCAGCAGTCTCGGAGCAGTACCTGACAGTGAAATTCATACGGTCGCTCTCAAGCGTCTGGCCTGCCTCATCCTCTTCCTGTCCGGTCTGACCGCTTGCAGTGGCCCAGCAGGAGAAGTAATCTTTCCACTCAATCAAATGATTCCCGTATTTATCCGTAACCACTTCATTCTTTTGAATGGTGATTCTTACGTTAAGACCGCCTATATCCATCAGAACTTCGCCTCCCTTACTCCAAAGAGAATGGCACGGAGAGTGAGGAGCAGACTGTTGTGGTCTGCCTCCTCTCTGTGCTCGTAGAGATAGGCGATGGCATACATCTCAGCGATATGCATTACCGGAGCTGATGCCCCGTCCTCAGTATCCTTTCTTGCCGCATCCCTGACGAGGGAATCGGCAGTCTGTATGAGATTTTCGATAAGAGCATCCTCATCTGAATAATCCACACGAAGATACCGCTTTACCTCGTCAAGTGATAACATTTACCTTACCTCCGGTCAGCCTGCCTTCTTTGCTCCGCTTGCAGCAGCCCCGGCCTTCAGGATCTGCACTGCCTCAGGAAGCACGAGGATTCCGTCCACACGCTCCTTTGCCACATATCCGATCATACCGTTCCCTGCAAAGAGTTCTCTGAGCTGCTGGAATGATCTCGTTCCACGGTCACCGATGTTGTAGTAGCTGTAATCTCCGAAAGCCATCACAGGCTTGTCTGCCTCAAGTGCAGGAGCGTATGCAGAAGTGTGGATTGCATATCCGCAGAGTCTGTCCGGCTCTCCTGCCTGGTATGAAGGCTGCCAGATATATGCCTGGTTCGCATCCTTAAGCTTTCTGATCTCGGCAAGAGTGGAATCATTCATGATGAATGACGCTCTCTTTCTGTATGGTCTCTTAAGCTTGTAGATGAGTGAAATCACATCATCGCTTGTAAGCGTGGTTCCGCTTAAAGTTCCGCCGATCTGGCCGCCCTTCTCCGCATCAAAGAGTCCGGTAGGCTTTCCCTTGCCATCACCGTTAAGGAAAGCATCCTCCTCGGCATTGGCGATTGCCTTTCCAAACTGGGTTGTGATGTAGTTCTCAAGACCGAATGCATTGTCGTAGAGGAGTTCCTCTGTCACCTTCACTGCCACATGCAACTTGTGTGCATCGAGCATGATCTGTCCGAAGGTCGCATCAGAGAACTTCAGCTCCCCGCCTTCCTCGATCCATGCTGCCGCAGGCTTTGTGGCTGCAATGTTGATCTTGTGCTCTCCGGATGTGGTGATCTTCGTGGCAAGAGAACGCATGATGTTCTCCTCCTCGAGCACATCGATGAGCCTGTGATCCCATTCCTCAGGAACAAGATAACCGCCATCGGCATCCACGCCTTCCTGAAGCACATTTGATACACGGGTGAAACCGCTCCTCATGGCTTCAAGTGCTGCCTTTCTGTACTCGTCCGATGCACGGCCAGTCTTAGGTCTGTCACCGCTGTCATCTGCTCCCGGCTTTCCGGTGAGCGGTACTCCTGCAGGCTTCGAGAGCTCGTCATCGATTTCCTTCTGCCTGTTCAGACGCTCGATCTGCTTTGTGAGGTCTGTGATATCAGCCTCCATGCGGTCATACGTCTGTGAATCCTCTGCCGAGAGCGTACCCTTCTCGTTTGTATGGGAATCAAGGAACTTCTTCGCTGAATCCCAGGCATTCGCTCTCTTTTCGATAAGTGTCTTAATATCCATTTGTCTATCCTCCGTAAAATGGTTTATAATAGTTACCGGGGCGAGAATTGCACCTTACTCCTTCAGGAGTTGTAATGCACGTTGACACGTTATTCCGTCCCATATACAAAAGCAGGAACCAGACCCACGCCCCCAAAGACGAAACCCGGTTTCTGCTTTTTGTTTACATAAAGTTCTTGATGAGGTTCAGACGCTCCATGCAGTCTGTAACCTTATGCCCTTCCGGCTCCTTCTTTTCCGGCTCTGCTTCCTTCTCCTCAAGCTTTCTGTAATGGTATGCGACCTTGTTTATCACAGCCTCATCCATCAGCCTGCTTGAAAACAGCATCGAAGCCTTCTGCTTTTTCTCCTTTTCCGGATCATCTTCTTCCGGATCCTTCTCTTTTTCCGGACTGTCCTTCTCCGGTTCATCCTCATCCGGCTTTTTCTTCTCCGGAGTCTCTTCGGACCTGCCGCCTTCATCGGGATCATCTTCATCCGGTTCATCTTTCTTTGAGTAAAGGCTGTCACGCTCTATCACTGAATCAGCAAATCCGAGCCGGACAGCTTCTGTGGAATCCATCCATGTCTCGTTATCCATAAGCTGTGATAATTTATTTCGTGAGAGTCCCGTCTTTAATGCATAGGCATCGATTATCGAATCCTTTACCGAATCGAGCATCTCTATCGCCTTCTGCATATCCGTGTGATCTCCCATGGCTACAGTAGCCGGGTTGTGGATCATTATCATTGACACAGGCGATACCTGAACATCATCTCCTGCCATGGCGATAATGCTTGCTGCTGATGCAGCTATCCCGTCGATCTTCACTGTCACCTTTCCGGCATAGTCACGGAGCATATTGTAGATCTGTGCCGCAGCAAAGCAGTCACCACCCGGGCTGTTTATCCAGACAGTGATATTGCCTTTGCCGCTGTTTAATTCATCACGGAAAAGAGCAGGCGTGATATCGTCATCGAACCACGACTGCTCTGCTATCGCGCCGTCAAGTAAAAGCGTTCTCTCCTCGACTGTCTCTTCCGGATTATCCGGCCCATCCGGTGACCTGTTAGCCACCTTCCATTTCCAGAACTTGTTTTTATTCATTCTGCCTCCTGTTCTGCCACCGCTCCTCAAAGCGGGCATGCTTTCTGTCCTCAAGTTCCTCATCGTACTGAAGCCCCAGATCTCTGGTGCAGGCGATGAGGTCTGAGTATTCCTCTGTTACCATGGCAGATGCCTTATCCCGTGTTATAGGAGTCGGGTTTTCTGCCCTTATGACCCTTGCCGCCTTGAGAAGTGCCTGAGCCAGCTCTGTCGCCTCTTCTGCTGTCTGTTCCAGCATCGCCGGAATCCCTATCTTCTCTATCATCGCCTTCTCCTTCCTGCTGTTCTTCAGCAGAGCCGGACTCATAGGCTGCACCGACCTGTGACAGCTTCTGCATGGTGCCGTTTACCATGAAAGTATTCCCACCTGCCTCATCTGATATAAGGTCAAGGTTTTCCAAAGCTCTCACATCATTTACACACATGAATCCGTTATTTATCCCGGTCGCATACCCCTGCATCCTGCTCTGGTAATTTCCACGGAGAAGTCCGTCTGCGTTCAGTTTAAAGAAATAATGTCCCTTCTCCTTATCGGAAAGCAAAGCCTTGTTCAGGCTTGTCTCGATACGGACCATCCACGGCTGCAGGGCATACATCACGAACTCAAGACCAAGTTCCTCGACATTACTGAATGTGGCATGCTCCAAGTCTCCGATCATATGAGGCGGCACCCGGAAGATCCTCGCTATCTCATCCACCTGAAACTTTCTGGTTTCAAGGAACTGGCTGTCCTGCGGATTTATCGAGATAGGCTCGTATTTCATGCCTTCCTCAAGCACAGCGACCTTCCCGGCATTTCTGCTGCCACCGAATGTCTGGTTCCATGATTCCCTGAGTTTTTCAGGATCCTTCACGATACCCGGATGCTCGAGCACTGCCGACGGAGCCGCACCATTGGAAAAGAATTTCGATGCATACTCGTCCGTAGCCATCGAAGTACCAAGCGAACTCTTGCAGACTGCTATCGGAGAATATCCGATAAGGCCATCAAATCCGAGTCCCGGTATGTGCATCACCTCATAAGGTGTAAGCTTTACCGTTTCGTTCTTCATGGTGCCTGCCTCATCGCTTGAATGTGTATATTCATAGTAGATACGGCCTTTTTCATCCCTGTCCACGACCATCCGGTTAGGCATCAGAGGATATAGTGCTATGACCTCACCCCGCCCGTTCCGGAGTATCTGGCAGTAGAAGTTTCCCCACAGCAGAAGATGTGTCATCATTGTCTCCCGGAAGATGAATGAAGTCATCTCCGGATTCGGCTCGTCATGCATGAGAAAATACAGCGAGTGGTTCAGTGCCTTCTCCTTGCTCCCGTCATCCCGATAGTGGTAGAAATGTAGCGGAAGGCTCGCCACAGCCTCCGAGAGCACCCTGACACAGGCATACACGGCAGTTATCTGCATGGCAGACCGCTCCGTCACCACCTTCCCGGATTCCGTGTAGCCGACATAGTATCTGTAGGAATCACCTGCCAGACTGTTCTTCGGATCAGCCCTCGATTTCCTGTGAAACAGTCTCATTGATCATCTCTCCTTCTTAAAAGTCTCTTTATCTCATCAAGCCTGTCTATCATGTGGCAGATATCCTTGTCCACCATGATGAGAATCACCTCGATGATCAGTACCATAAGAAATATAGCCAGTAGTGCAAAAATCACTGTCTCCATTTTCTGCTCCTTTCAGACAAACAGGATACCTCTGCTGTCGTAAATGCTTTCTGTATTTTCATGACGGATGCACCTGTCGAGAGCCATTATTGCTGCGACCACTCCGTCTATCTTGTCCTTTGACTTTGCTTTCGTAGGTTTGATGTTCCCTGCCGGATCCTGTTCTATGACCACATTACCGCACATCCATTTCAGTATCGGGTTACCACCGTGTATCATGTTTCCTTTCATAAGCTGCTCATAAAAAGCACGGCTTGCAGGAGACATATCCTTGTACCCCTGGCCGAAAGGAACAACTGTAAGCCCCATCTCGGTAAGACGCTCCACAAGCATGTTTGAACCCCAGCGATCGAATGCAATTTCCAGAATATGATATTTCTGGCTCAGCTCACCGATGGTATTCTGTATGTACTGATAATCAATCACATTCCCCGGAGTCGCCATCATGTATCCTTGTGCTGCCCAGTTATCATAAGGTATGCCGTTCCTCTGCACCCTTAAGGGAATAGTATCCTCTGGCACCCAGAAGAAAGGCAGGCAGATGTATTTCTCGCTGTCATTCCTCGGAGAGAACATCAGCACGAGTGCCGTTATATCCCCAGAACTCGAAAGGTCAAGTCCTGCATAGCACTCCCTTCCCAGGAGTGAATCCAAATCTATCGGCTTGCTCCCCATATCATAGATGTGATCCGGTATCCACTGAACTGTGGAACCGACCCACTGGCAGAGCCGAAGTGTACGGAAAACATTCTGTTCTGCCGGATTGTCCTGTGCCTGCAGAAATGCTTCCCTCATCCTCTCCATAGGAACTGTATATCCAAGCGAAGGATTCACCTTCTTCCAGTTCTCCTCATCCGTCCAGTCCTCATCCATAGGCAGTGAATACACCACAGGATAGAATGTCGGATCATTCTTCCTTCCTGCGAGAATATCAAGAGCCTTCGTATGCAGTTCAAAGCAGATGCTGTTCCTGTCAGTTCCGGCAGTCGTTATCGCCACATGCAGAGGCTGGCGTCTTGCATCTCCTGACCCCTTGGTAAGCACATCCCAGAGTTTACGGTTAGGCTGGTTATGGATCTCATCAAATACCAGTCCCGATATCGAAAATCCATGCTTCCCACCAACGTCAGCACTGACAACTTGGTAATACCCGGCATTGCTGTAATTTACTATCCTCTTTGAAGCCGACATGACCTTTGACCTCTTACCAAGCCCCGGAGTCATCTCGACCATGCGCTTTGCCACATCATACACGATAGATGCCTGCTGTCGGTCAGCCGCCGCAGAGAAAACCTCGGCACTCGGCTCATGGTCAGCGTAGAGAAGATACAGCGCAATCGCAGCAGCGAGTTCCGACTTTCCCTGTTTCTTCGGTATCTCGATATAGGCTGTCCGGAACTGCCGGAAACCGTCTTCTGTTACTATCCCGAACAGGTCACGGATTATCTGCTCCTGCCAGGGCAGTAACCAGAAAGGCTTACCTTCCCACTCTCCCTTGGTGTGCGGCAACATCTCGATAAACTTCACCGCCCGGTCTGCCTTCGTCTTATCATAATGGGAAGTCGGCAGCATGAAACGGCTCGGTGTATAATCTTCTAACTCAGGATAATCATCCGGTCGCTTTTTCATGTGCCATCATCTCCTAAAAGTTCATCCATCTCATCCTTCGGACCGCTCTTTACATCATCAGCAATAAGTCTCGATCTCGATGCCGGAGTCAGTCCGAACTGTTCTGCGAACTTCTCCATCTGCTTCATATACTGCTGTGCTATAGACACCTGCGGAACCTGCTGCCAGTAACCGGAAGGTGTACGCACGAGCGAGCCGTTCTTGCTGATGAACTCCTCGTTTTCCTTCCATCTGGCATAAGCCTGACAGTACCCGGCAAATGCCGCCATATCAACTTCCGTGAGGACTCCCATCTGCTCCATCTTCGATGCAAGCCTGTGCCATTCCTTCTTCGCTTCCTTATCGAGCCACTTCGGACAGGACGGCGCCTTTTTCTCTGGCTTCGGTTCCCTGTCATTCAGCGGTCTTTTCCCAGGATTGCCTTCAAGTTCTTTTATAGCCGTAGGTTTCGGCTTCCTGCCCCTTGTCGCCATTGTGGACTTCTCCTTTCCGTGTATCAAAAAAGGAAGCCCTGCGGCTTCCCATGTAATCATCTGTTCCATATATTGTAAGCAGAGATAAAAGGCTGACCTGATCTTGTCAGCCCCTTTTCTTTGCCTGCAGGTACTATCTTCTTATGCTCTTCTAATATCTATCACCCAGTCAGCTTCCGGATGCTCTTCCCCGGTGGCTTCCTCGGTCACCATGCTGTCTGTGTCTATCCAATGGAGTGCCTTCCCGACTTTTACGAAGATGCCATCCTCATATCCCGGAAGGCTGCAGCGGATGACCCTTGCCTTCCTGCTCTCTCCGTGGTAGCTCTTTCCATCCCATCCGTTGAAGGTAAAGGTTATGCTCTCCTTTGTTCTGGTAAAGGCTCTCTCGAAATCCTCCCGGCTGATGCTCGTGTTGTAGTCTCCAAGTATGAAGCTGTTTCTGAGTTCGTATATGCTTTTCATGTTCTGCGTCCTTTCCGGGCTTTCTGCCCTGCTGCCTTGTCCTTTGCTGAGTCTATTAATCACTCTTTTAAGGAACAATTGCAAGCAGAATGTGCATCATGATCTGCACAAATATCGGAAGGAAAAACTGTGCAGCATTGACAATGTATTAGCCGGGGTATTATCCTGGTTCAAAGTATTCAGGCTTCCTTTATTGCCAGCCTGATGAAGTCCACCAGCATGGTCTCGTATCCCTTTTCGAACGCTTCTCTTAAGGCATCCTTCGCTGCGTAGTATTCCTCGTCTGTCGTGATGAACTCGTCCGGTCTGATCTCAACCGAAACCTCAAGGCTGTTTATCCTCTCGGCTATGCGGGCCGCTTTCTCGACCTTATGCATGTACTTCATCGTCTCCTCTGGAGTCGATATTCCGATCGCTGACCAATTGACTCCAAGCCGGAAGCTCTTATCTCTCCGGTCTGTATGCATCTCGCTGACCTCGATACCATCCTCCCAGTCGTGAAGGGTGTTTATGAAAAGTTCTGCTCTCATGTTGCTGATTGTCTTCATGGTGTCCATCCTTTCCGGTTCTTAAGCCTGTGTGCTTTTCTTTTGCTGACACCATATATCACTCTGAGCCAAAGAAAAGTCCACTCTTTTCTGCTGTAAAATGTACCAGAGATCAGAGCCGAAAATTATGTATATTACTCATCACAATATGAATCGTGGATGATCTTCAGGATCTCATCCTGCTCGGCTTTGCCGACACCTATCGACTCTAAGGCCTGCCGTGTGCCGCAGTCAGGGCACACAGGCGTTTTGTTGTCGGCCCTTGAAAGTGCAGGCCGACCGATATATTTCTGCCCACACAGAGGGCACACACGGGTTACCTTCTCGTTATTTTCCATAGCTGTCACCATACCCTTTCCAGAATCTCATCCCTGTATTCTCTGCCATATCCCTGCTCCGCTTTTCTGCATCGAGCAGGATGCTCCTGTCGAAACAGAATGTCTCGTAACCACTCAGGCAGGTCTCCATATAGAAGTCCGATGGCACTCCGATAGGCCTGTTCTCGTGCATTATATACACGAAAGCCGTGACCGTCCTGCGCCTGCCTGTCTGTATTCCTTTGCACTGGATACGCAGTTCCTTCTTGTAATAGAACTTTGGGAATCCTTCGTAGCGGTCGAGTGCTTTCTCATCATCCGGTGTCACATCCCAGATCACTGCCGGAACATGACCGCCTTCCGCTTCCTCAATCGTAAGGTAGGAACCCGTCCGGCTTCCCCTGAAAAGGAGCTGCCAGTTCTTAAGGTCTGCAATGCCGACAATCGTTGCACCCGGGCATCGCATCTGCATCTGCGGAACATTCAGGTTGCTTCCATAAGCTATGTAGTATCTTTTTTTCATCGCTTTACCATCCTTTCCGGAGGGCACTTCCCTCCTACCACCTTAAGACCGCCTGAGCGGTCGGGTGGGCATCCGGAGGAGCCTGTGTCAGGCTCTTCCGTGTCTGAATGCTGTGTCTCCGGAAAGGTTCCTTGTAAAGAAATCCCGTGCTGTTGCGAATTCCTCGCCTATGAATCCCAGGCGCAGGAGCCAGGTTCTCATCGCATACCGTGGATTATCGTGCTGCTGCGGCTTCGGGCTTGCACTCTTTGCATCCTTTGCCATCTGGGAAAGGGCCAGGCAGAGCTGAATGTATGCCTTTAACTGTCCGGCGTGTATCCCGCCCTTCCTCTCTGCTGTAGGCTTATCGAACTGGAAGAGCCTGAACTCTATCGTCCCTTTTGTGAAGGTGGCATGAAGGTTAAGCATGTGGTATCTGCTCCTGTTGTAGTGCTGGCTTCTGCCCCATCCGGCTGACTGGGTGTTGTACCAGATATCCGCAAGCTGCGCCATCGTCTGAGGTTTCTTCTTATTCAGCTCCTTCAGGAAATCCGGGTCTACTGTCCGGCAGTACTGTTCCATCCGGCTGCTGTCAAGCTTTAAGGCTTCAGCTATAAGGCTCTCGTGGCTGCTCATGATGTTTGCCAGGTTCCGGAGCGTCTTTGCGGTGTGTCCGGCTGCGCCGATGTGGATGTGCACTCCGCATCCCTTTCCGGCATCACTCTTCGCTCCGGCGTGCCGGAGGATCCTGCAGACTTCCTGAAGCATCGGAATGTCGTCGTAGGTAAGGATTGGTGTGACCATTTCGCATTTATGGTCGTCATCTCCGTGAATGGAAACGTCCTTCTGGAATTTCCATTCCCTGCCCTGCGCGTCCCATGCGCTCCAGGTGCTGTAGCCGTTTCGTCTGGCTGTATTCTCGTATCTTCCTGTTCCGAAGTGCTCTGCGGCAAGCCTTGCGGCTGCATCCCTCCGGATGTTGTTCATCTCGACCTCAACGCCTATCGTCTGGGTCTTCATTGCCTCGATCCTGTTCTGTATGCTTTCCTTCATTGTGCGCCTCCCTTTCTGTGAGTGCCTTGTTTTCAGTATTCCGGAGGGTTTTCTTTCCCTTCGGTGTATCTATTTATCACTCTGAAGCACACTATAATCAAGATAATTCTGCGCAATAAATGTACCAGAAATCGGGGTCTGAAATTGTGTATCTTTACAGCTTCTGCACAATATCGACTCCCCATAAGGCATTGAGTCCTGATCCGTTATCCCAGCTCACCAGAAGGCTCCCGGAATCATCGACTCCTCTTACAGTTCCTTCCGTTCCGAATGGCGGAGCCTGAACATCATCCATATGGATAAGCTTTACCCTCGTCCCTGCCGGGTACTTCCTGCGCATCTCCTCGACTTCCTCTTCTGTGGCAAATACCATCCTTTCTGTATCCATCCGACACCTCCTTAACTTACCGTGGAAAGTGCCGCTTCGGTCATCGTGTTGATAAGGTACTCGTTCACCTTTCTGCCGATGGCCTCACTGTTTACCACCACCCCTATGATGATGACCAGTGCTGCGATGCCTGCGATCACTCCTGCGAGCCTTGTCTTTTCTGTCTTACTCATGGCTGATCTCCTCTCCTTCTTCGGTGTTCTGTGTTTCTGTGCTGTCGGTGGTTTCTGTTTTTCTGGTTCCGTTTTTAAATGCTGACGATCCGGTGAGGTTCTCAAGCAGCACCTTCCTTGCTCCCTTGTACTCTCTGCCGCTCATACCGAGCCGGAGCAGAAAGCATCTGAAGGCGTACTTCTCATTGTCAACCGGATGGTCTTTAGCGGTTACCCGCTTAGCTCCTCTTGCCATTCCCACAAGCTTTGTAACGAAAAGCGTGTAGGCATCCGTGTGGTCTCCGTCTGTTGCCGTAAACCATGGGAAGGTGATCTTCCCGTCTTCTATCTCGAGGCTTATATCCTCTGTTCCGAAGGCATGCTCCAGAAGAGTCTTCTTCGAATTCACTATCGCTATAAGGTTTTTCTCTGCTTCCTCTGAAAGGTCGTCTGGAATGGAAATCGAAAGGTTCTCACCCGCCTCTTCGCTGTCTGCCTCGTCTCCGGCTTCCTGCGGCTCGTCCACCTCTTCCGGATCATCGTCCGGTTTCTCTTCGGTATCGTCACCGTAAGCGGTAAATCCGGCTTCTGCAAGCCCTCTCACAAGACCCTCTGCCTTATCTTCTGCATCCTCATCCCAGGAAATGATTCCCGTTTTTCCTATGGTAAAATTCCCGACCCTGTAGCTGAATGTCGGTGCTCCCTGGTACTCTGCCGTATCTCCGGTGAGTTCTGCGACCTTCGTGACCAGTGCCTTTCGCTGGTTCTTCGTTACTCTGTAGTCCTTTTCCATTGTCTGCCTCCTTCGTGGTTGCTGTGGTTGTTTTTTGTTGCTTACATTTATCACTCTGAAGGCCTGAAATTGCAATAGTGTAATATTAACAAAATACTATGATTTATTTTGTGACAATCTTACAACACAGAAATATGTACCAGAAAACCTTATATATCAGCCTTTTCCTTTGTGCGGTCTGCCCAGACGATCCCCGCAAGCACAAACCACACACATGGAAGTGCGACTCCGTTTCCCCACATCTTATAGGCTGCGCTGTCTGAATACGGATCAGCAAGCCATTTTCTTATTTGCTTATCCGACTTCGGCTTTGAAGTCTTCCCCGACACCCTGTTATATTCCGAAAAGATACACCGCCACTTCTCTATCTCCTCATCGGAAGGATCTCTGTCCCCTAAGTCTCCGCACCACCAGTCCGGAAAGCCCTGCAGTCTTGCGCACTCGATCGGTGTCAGCCTTCGTACTATATAATTACCGCCGTTTACCAGAGGCGGTTCCTTATAGTCCGTTGCAACCAATGTATTGGCGAGTTCCTTCTCCGCACTCGTGAAATGTGATGCCTTGCTGGAAGAATAGTGAACATCCTTCTCCACGACAGCTGTGCCGCCCTGATTGCAGGAAGGTAAGCCGCCGTTCGAATCAAGCATTCTCGAAGTCTCTGCCTCGTATATCCCGGCATGAGGGTTTTCCGAAAGCATCGCATAGCTTGAATCCGGGCTTATTCCATAGGCTTTGGGCTGGAACAGCGTCTGGTCATTATGCGTTCCGAGCGTTGCAGATACATCATCCTGCACGAGCGGTCCTTTCCCACCGCCCTCGCATCCTGCTCTTATCCTCATGGTCTTTGGAGTATTAAGGACAAGCGGCTGATTGTTCCCGCCTGTCCCGTATCTGGCTGTGACTGTATCTCCTACATCCTTCGGGCCGGAATACCTCGCATCGGTCATATGGTTTTCAAAGACGAGAGCATCGTCTACCCTGCCGCCTGTCTCTCCAGAGCCATCCAAAGTATCATTGGCAGTTCTTTGCCACGCTTCGAAGCCCTCGCAAGAATACCCTGACAGGCCTTCTGACTCAAAAAGTACTGTTCCGGCACTGTCTCCATCAAGATCTGCGACAAGGAAGATACGCTTTCTTCTCTGGGGGACTCCCCAGTACATAGCATTGAGCATCCGCCATGCCACTGAGAATCCATCTCCCAGGATAAGTCCCGCATGACTCCATTTATCACATGAAGGCACTGTAACCGAACCATCCTTGATGCGGCAGAACTCCGTGAGGACTGCTCTGAAGTCTTCTCCTTTATTTGATGAGAACGCTCCTGTGACATTCTCCCATACTGCATATCGTGGGTACTTTCCATCGGTAGCCTCCCTCATTTCCCTTATAACCCTTACTGCATCAAAAAAGAGACCGGACCTCTTTCCACTGAGACCTGATCTCGTGCCTGCCAGAGACATGTCCTGGCATGGACTTCCGAACGTTATTATATCGACTGGCGGAAGTTTACCTCCGTCCAATACTGCTATATCACCGAAATGAATCACATCCGACAGACGCTTTTCCGTAACTCTTATCGGAAACGGCTCTATCTCCGAACTCCACACAGGCTTTATCCCGCACAGGATACCTGCAAGCGGAAAGCCGCCGGAACCGTCAAAGAGACTGCCAAGGGTAAGCTGCTTATACTCCATCGGAATCCTCCTTCGGCATATCAGCCACTGCTTCCTCGTAGGTCATCCTCTGTCCGTCACGGATAAGATACACCTCTGCAGGCTTCCCGGCATCAGCCATATAGTTCCTGAACCTCTCCACCTCTACGTCCACAAACTTCGGATCGAGTTCTATTCCACAGCATACACGATCAGTCTCCTCGCAGGCGATGAGAGTAGATCCGGAACCGAGGAATGGATCAAGGATGATCTCGTTTGTCATCGAGGAATTACGAATAGGATATGCCATAAGCTGCACAGGCTTGGTTGTAGGATGATCCTTCGAAGCCTTCGGACGGTCATATTCCCAGATCGTGGTCTGCTTCCTGTCCGAGTACCACTCATGCCTTCCGTTCTTCTTCCATCCGAAGAGCACAGGCTCATGCTGCCACTGATAAGGGCTGCGTCCGAGAACGAGAGCATTCTTCTTCCAGATACAGCATCCTGACAGATAAAATCCTGCATCAGCGAAAGCCTTTCTGAAGTTCAAGCCTTCTGTATCAGCATGGAACACATATATTGAGCCATCATCCGCAAGGCAGTCATACATACACTTAAAAGCTGATAAGATAAACTTATAGAAATCCTCATCCGGCATATTATCGTTCTTAATCTTCCCTGCTGTCTCCTCGACATTCACATTATATGGGGGATCGGTCACGATGGCGTTCGCAGACACCCCGTCCATCAGATGTGTGTATGTCTCCGGCAGAGTCGAGTCGCCACAGATTACAGTATGTCTTCCGAGATGCCACTCATCACCCGGCTTCGAGAATGTCGGCTTTTTAAGTTCCTCATCCACATCGAAGTCATCTTCCGAAACCTCCTTCGCAGCCACCTTATTGAATAACTGCTCCATTTCCGGAGGCTCGAATCCAGTCACCATGGCATCAAGGCCACTCGCCTCGATATCCTTAAGGAGCGCCGCAAGCATCTCCTCATCCCATGCTCCGGTGATCTTGTTCAAGGCGATATTCAGAGCCTTCTCTCTGGTCTTGTCCACATCGACCACAGCACACGGCACTTCTGTATATCCAAGTTCGGTCGCCACCGTAAGTCTCTGGTGGCCGCCGATAACTGTCATGTCCTTATTCACCACAAGAGGATCAGCAAAGCCGAACTCCTGAATGGATTTCTTGATCTTCTCGTATTCCTTATCTCCGGGCTTCAGTTTCTTCCTCGGATTGTACTCCGCGGGTTTCAGTTCCGAAACCTTTATCGTTCTTAACTCCGCTGTCTTCATCAAACACCTCCTTATGACGCTGTCTGTATTTATCGAACGCCCATCGACACCTGTCTGAACAGAATGTCCTGGGCCGTCCTGTGCCTGAGTAGTAGACAGGCATGCTGCACCATGGGCAGAATCTCCTTGCTACAAAGGCTCCGAATTTATCATTCATAACTGTCCTCGTAACCCCTATGCTATTTTGCGGAAACAGTACAAAAACGGTACGTTTTCCGCAGGGCATTAAAAAACCGCAGGATGCCGGAATCATCGGCATTTCTGCGGTATATACACTATTTTTATATGACACCTGAGACCATGATACCCCGGGCCTGCAATTCTGCGACTGTGCGCGTAAAAGGGAGCGGCGGTCTGTGGGGCTGTCTCCACAGAGATACAATCCCGCCCCGGGTCGCTTGTCAGAGTTTCCTGTCTCCTGTTACTCTTTTAACATTTAACTGTTAAGATTTGAGTTGCAAGCCCTTTATTTAATAGTGATAAACAGGATGCTCATCAAACTCTCTCGTCTTCTTCGAGTGACAACTGTGGCACAAAGCCTGCCAGTTGTTCCTGTCCCAGAAGAGCTTTGGATCGCCTCGATGCGGAATGATATGATCCACATCAGTTGCTTTCACGTAGCGTCCATGCTTTAAACACTCTTCGCAAAGCGGATGAGCCTCAAGGAACTGCTTCCTTGCCTTTCGCCACGCACTCCCATACCCACGTTGCTCAGAGCTTGCTCTGTCCTTCGTGTGAATGGGTCTGTGCTTGTTACAGTACTTCTGCCCTGCCTCGACTAAATTAGGACATCCAGGCTCTTTGCATGGGCGCTTGGGTTTGTAAGCCATACTCCTCACACTCCATGTACTACAAAAGCCCTGTGGTGCAATCACCTGCAGGGCCTGCTCTGTTACCCATTTTTGCTATCTTAATACTATCACATAGGCTTACTGTAAATCTCTGTAAAATACTGTAAAGTTTTCAGTGGTAAAGATACTTGCTCTTGATTTTTAACATTTAACTGTTAAAATATATTCTTGCTAGTACGACAAACATTGGATTCTTATGGAGGGATTTTATGAAAGGGCCTATAGCAAATGGATCTGATTACGAAAAGCAGCTGTACCACATCTATAACCTGTTCAACAATCATTTCTGGGATAACAGGCTTCCAGAAGTACAGATAACCTTCACAGGCACAAAGGGAGCCTATGGACACATGACAAATGAAAAGGTCTGGGTTTCAAATGATAGTTCTGAAGAAAAGGCCAAATATGAACTGAACATAAGTGCCTATACCATCAGCCGATCGCCAAAAGAGATATGTGAGACACTGTTGCATGAACAGTGCCACCTTTATAACAGCATCTTTTACGATAAACCCGACTGCTCAAGCGGTGGCCGTTATCATAACAAAATTTTCAAAAGCACTGCTGAATCACACGGTCTTACCTGTAAAAGAACAATCTATGGATGGTCTGAAACTTATTTCAATGAAGACGGACTAAAGTATTTTAAATCACTCAACATAAAACCTTTTGAACTCAAAAGAATTCCTGATCCGAAACAGCCTAAGACACTTGTACCTCTGATCTGCCCTGTATGCAAAAAGACAAAGGCCTATGTAACTGTAGGAAGAGGGAATCACCCGAATCTGCTCTGCTCCATCTGCAATGAGCCTCTTATCGTAAATGAGAAATAAAGCAAAGAGCCAGGAATGATCGATTCCTGGCTTCTTTTCTTATTCTGGTATCACCACTGCATCAAGTGCCTTCTGATGGAGTTTGAAGATGTTATCAATGCCATAATCCATGTCAGCGGCTATCTGCACAAAGGACTTGAATGCCAGATAGCGTTCTTCAAGCAGAAACCTCTGCTCCGGGTTTTCAACTGCATCGATCACATGCCTGATCTCGTTTTTCAGATCAACAAGTGCATCTATCTCGGCATTAATCTCCACTTCCTGATCATATATCTTTATGACCGTGTCCTCCATCTTCGATGGGCTGTGGCTCGTCTGCACCTTGATATCATTTATGGTACTTGTGACATGCACTGCCAGATTCTTTAACTGTTCGAGCTGTCTGAGTTTATTGTCTATACGCTGATTCAGTCTGTATGCCTGACTCAGATAGCTCCTTACTTCACATTTTCTAGCGTCCATCATTATTCTGCCTCCAATCTTGAAAGTATGACCTCAGGGTCAAGATTCGGTATAAGTGCCCTGCACCACTGTGACCGGAAGAAGTGCCTTATGGTGCAGAGCTCACCCTGCCTGTCTGCTTCCTTTGCCGTCCGGAAATCCATGGCTGCCTGATATACCACTGCGGCAGCCAGATTCTCCCATGGGTCTCCCTGCCTTAAGTTCATCTGCATTTATCCCACCTCCGCTCTCACAGCCTCGATAAGCTTACTCTGTGTCGTATCCTTTCGCTCCAGAGCTGCGATGACATCCTCATCGATCGTATCTTTGCAGACGATATGGTGGATGCTCACAACTGACTTCTGACCCTGCCGATGCAGACGTCCATTGGTCTGCTGATAAAGCTCTAAGGACCATATCATCGAATACCAGATCAGGATATGGCCTCCGTCCTGAAGGTTAAGACCATGTCCTGCAGAGGCAGGCGATATAAGACCGACTGCGACTTTTCCTGCATTCCAGTCCGAGAAATCATCAGTAGATTTCAGTAGCCTCGGCTCATAGCCCTCGTCCTTAAGCCGCTTCATTATCCTGTCCAGGTCATGCTTAAACCAGTAAGTAACAAGCACCGGAGATCCGTTTGCCTGCTCGATTAGGTCTACAAGCATATCGAGTTTTCTGTCATGTATCTCTACAACAGCTTCGTCATCGGAATAGAGTGCTCCGTCTGCCATCTGAAGGAGTTTCCCGGAAAGCACTGCTGCATTAACGGCTGTAACCTCCTGACCTTTAATGGTCGCAGCCAGGTCTTTCTTTAAGGTGTCATAAATGGTGCGCTCCTTTGCTGACATCTCTACTTCATGGTTTACAGATACAGCTTCCGGCATCTCAAGGTAGTCCTTTGCTTTCATCGAGATAGTGATGTCGCTTATCCTGTCATAGATCTGTTCCTCTGCTCCTTCACGTGGGATATAGCTGTAGACAATTCCGGTATGAGGATTCATGCTGCTGGGTCTGAAATATGCCTCTCTGTATCTTCCGAGAAACCTTCCCAGGCGTTTGCCTTTGTCAACGATACCGACCTCGCACCAAAGGTCCATTAATCCATTTGATGCAGGCGTTCCGGTAAGACCCACCATCCGCTTAATGAATGGTCTGACCTTCTTCAGTGCCTTGACCCTTTGAGACTTATGGTTCTTGAAGGAACTCAGCTCATCAAGAACGACTGCATCAAATGGCCAGGGAAGATTTCGTTCGGCAAAGTACTTCACCAGCCATGCAACCTGTTCTCTGTTGATTACATAGATATCAGCGTCCTTCATAAGTGCCTGTCTTCTGACCTTCTCACTTCCGACAATGACTGAGACCCGCAGGTCTTTTGTCTCATCCCACTTCTTAGCCTCGGAAATCCACGTATCACGAGCGACTCTTAAAGGTCCAATTACAAGTACCCTGCTTACTTCAAACCTCTCATACATCAGCTCTTTCATTGCCATCAGTGTGATGATAGTCTTTCCAAGACCGAGGTCTAAGAACAGAAGTGCTTCCTGGTGCTCGATTATAAATTGAATCGCATACTGCTGGTATTTATGGGGTACGAACTTCATCCAAACCACCTCCTGTGAACTTCCTGACTGACTTTCCCAGCCATCTCAGATATCTTTTTACGGTCGATGTTCTTCTGCCGGATTATCTCTGCAAGGCCTGATGTGTATTCCTCGATCTTCTTCAGCTTGTTCTCGTAATAATCCTTCATTCCCTGCTTTTCTGCCTCGAGGTCTTCGAGCTGCGTCTGGAGATCCATCTCCTCTTCAAATTCCTGTTTGAAGTAGTCATATATCTCATCGCCTGCCACTTCACGAAGGACTTTAAGGAAGCTCTCCCGGTCAAAGACTGTGTGGTCGATGCCCTGCCTGTCTCTTAGAACTGTTCCCATCTTATCATCTCCTTTATTTTTTCCACGCTGTCAATAACGTAGACTGTAAAGCCAAGTGCTCTCAGTCGTTCATGCATCCTCTCCTGCAGAGGTCTCGGTTTCTGGCCTGGAGCCTTAAGTTCCACAAACACCATCTCACCACCTGGAAGGAGGACGAGGCGGTCCGGCATCCCGGATGTGCCTGGAGATACGAACTTCGGACATATGCCGCCAGCTTCTTTTACTGCCCTCACAAGTGAAAGCTCGATGTACTTTTCCGACTTATCTGATGATGTCATTGACAATCTCCTTCGCTTTTGAATGAATCTCTTCATCAACCTCGTTGTAGGGTGTATCTGCCAGATCACCATAAAAGACACTCAGGTAATCATTGCTTACTTCTGGGAAGTCTTTAAACATATTGTCTTCTGCTCTGCTGCATAACCTCTCGACCCTGTCGACTGCTCCCATCAGTGAATCTGTGTCGGCAGCCGACAGGATCACAGAGCTATCCACCACAAGCTTTGAAGCTACTGCCTTAAAAAGACGCATGGCTGCGCCCGCCTTCTTATAATCATCAAGCGTACGATATTTTTTCGTCACCATGTTTTATCCTTTCCGACCTGACCTCGTCAGTGCCTTAAAATGAAAAGTGACACTCACGGCACTCGCCGCTATAATCTCTCTATATATTATTTTTTATTTACCCCTTATAGGACTTTTATATATAGAGTGCCATGAGTGTCACTTTATTAAAATAATTTAAGCAATAAGTTTATGCTTTGAGTGCCATGACCGTCACTTTCAAAGGCTTTATAAAAAAGTCCTCACATCGACTGCCATGAGTGTCACTCGAGAAAGTCCTGTCCGACTTTCAGACGAAGACCCACGATAAAGCGACCCTCGTTTGTTTTCTTTTTGATGAAGCCTGCCTTCTCCAGATTACCGTAGAAATCAGATGTGCTCCGGACATATTCTCCATTCTGTATGCACACATTTCTGTACGTCTGGTATAGCTCACCTGACTTTTCCTTGTACGATGGGTCTACGTCACAGTGGTCATCTATAAAATGCCCCAGCCAGTCGTTATCCTCCCGGTACTTCTCAACTGCATCAATGACAGCCTTCGGCTCCGGTATCTTAAAGCCCTTCTTGATGGCTTCCTCTGCTCCCTCGATGACCCACTTTAATATTGACGGGCCAGCGTTCTCGTAGAGATAATCAGAATAGTTCTTGATATCAGATGTTCCGGTGATCTTGGCATTGAACGGAATGACGATAAGACGCCTCCATGTACCATCATCATTGGCTGTCACCCTCGGAAGGTGGTTTGTATAGAGTACCAGAGTGTGTGACGGTTCAAAACTGAACGGGTCCTTGTACTTCTTCTCGGCTTCGATCTTGTCAACCGAACAGAGCTGCTTTACCATGCCTGTATTAAGCCTTGTGCCTTCTTCAAGCTCCGATGCGATAGTCAGGCGCATACCTTTAAGCTCTGCCATCTCAGGCTTTGTGTTCCTTTTGACATTCATCGTAAGAACCTCAGCAGATATTTTTCCTGAGTAGGTACCAAGCACTCTGGCTATCGTATTCCAGAATGTGGATTTACCGTTAGCTCCTCCGCCGTATGCGATAATCATCTGCTCCGCATAGACCCGTCCGACTGCTGCCATTCCTACGATCTGCTTGACATACATGATGAGATCATCATCGTTACAGAAAAAGAGTTTTAGTGCATCAGACCAGAGGTCTTCTCCTTTATCACCCGGCGAGCAGGCGGTCATCTTTGTGATGAGGTCATCGGGGTTATGATGTCGTCCTCCCGCCATGCCCTTCGTAAGATCATATGTGGCATCAGGCGTATTAAGAAGGGTCGCATCGAAGTCTAAGGCAGCTACATCTATAGCCAGCATCGGCTTTGCCGTATTCTGTGCATTGGTGAGGTTCTTGAAGTTGCGGTATTTCATAACGAACTTCTTATAAGTATCTGCACCTATGAGTGCATACAGAAGACCGATCTTCTTTTCCGGCACCTGGTTAGCAAGCGACTTATCCCTTGCCTTTACCATTTCCTTGGGAATACCGAGAGCTATCAGTGCTTCCTCTGCTGTCTCGATAGCGGCATTGGCATCTGTGAGCTGAAGATCCATGAAGTCCTCGACTACACCGAGTGCCTTCTGACGATCCTCATGCCAATAGTCACCCTCGTATGCCAGGAAGTCTGTACCACTCGTGTAACAGAGCTTATCCGTGCAGACCATGGTAAGCACCTTGGCCTCTCCTATGTCGGAGTAGTCCTCCGGTTTTAGCTTTGCAACTCCGAACTCGTCATCATACTTATCTGGTGGTATGTATCCGGGAGATGCCTTTACTTTCTTATAGAATTTCTGTGCACTGTACCAGATCGTATTTATCTCATCATCTGAGAGAGGCGGGTCACAGTTTGATGCGACATTAAGATAAAGCTGATGTGCCTTATCAGTATCTCCGAACCGCTTAAGATAAATCCCCGCCTGATGACTTAATGTGCTGTTCCGGCTTCCTTCTTTTATAGGACCGCCATTGTACACAGGAGCGTTCGCATCAGTGCTGTTATCGTAATTGACGAATGCCTCTTCATCACTGACAGGCTCATCGAGCACATCTTCTATCTTAAGAAAGCCTTCGTTCCAGATGACATCCTCGGGCTTTACTTCCACTCCATAGAAGAATCTCGCTGCATCGATAGCTTTCTGGTCGAAAAACGGGTACTTATCCTGCAGTCTTGTCTTTAAGGCTTTGTACTCCTCAAAGCTGGTATATTCCTTCCTGCAGAGAAAATAGATGTGCATTCTGGGTCTTGCCGAGTAGCTCCCCTTCTGCAGCATATTGTGACGGCTCGGGGTTATGATGTGGTCATAATCCTCGAACATGCTGTTCAGCTTTTTCGGTGTTATGAACTGAGATGGATCATCAGTATCATTGTTATCTACATCCAGAAACATACAGCTCGTCTTAATGAAATCATCATTACTCCGATGGTTTCCCTTGTACTCTGCAATAACATGGTCATGAGCAATGGCAGCGGAGAAATCCGCTGCATTGTCCACGACTACTTTATTCGGGTAGCAGGTGTTACTCTCTACCCCACGGCAGTCTGCCGTATAAAGTGTCAACTCCATTAGTCATTCACCTCCGCGCGTTCCTCTTCGAGCGTATTAAGCAGGAAGCGCAGACCCTTAATGAGAGCATCCCGACCGCCACTGCTTTCAGTCTTTATTGCAAAGCCCTTAGTCTTTCCAGTCTTCCTGTCTGTGGCTGGTGCAAACATCACATCGCCTTCATAACAGATAATGGAAGCAAAGGTCTCTACGCTGTCGTCCTCATAGTCTTCTGCAGTTCCAGCCTCGACACTGATGTCTGTGTTCTCTTCATATACATCTCTTGAATAAGTGACGAGATCCTTGTCACCTATCTGTATGCAGTTAGCTCTTACCTCGAACATAAGTCATCCTCCGTAATGTAGGTTATAGGTATGCCTCTTCGCTTTGCCCTGCTTATCTCCTTCTGCATCCCGTCTGTTATCTCATCACCGAATACATAGATGGCCTCGCATCTGTCGAGAAAGATCATATCCATTCGCAGTGCAAGTTCCCGTTCGGTAGACTCAGATAACACAAAAGGCAGAAAAAGATGCGGTGTTAGCGGGATTCCCTGATGGTCCACAACATATCTGCTATACCTTATCGCCTTCCTGGTGTTCCCTTCCGTGTCTCCTGAATATGGAGAACACACATACACAATGGGACGATAGACAGGCTTGTCTGCTCTGGCTATTGCCTTTGCTGCCGTAACGTCCATATACCCTTCGTGATTCCTGTAATCAATCAAATAGCATCACCTCGTTTCATGTGCTGTGGTTTTTCTGTTCTATATACATAGGGGAGTTTTGTTGACGAAATTCCGGTCAAATCCGAAAAAAAAAATCTTTCTTCTTATTAAATGCGTCTGGCCGGATCCTCCGAAAAAATTTTTCAAAAAAAAAATTAATTTTGACCGGAATTTCTCCCCGGAAAGTCCCCTATGTATGTGAAAAGAAAAACACAGCACAAAAGAAAGTGAGGTACTGCGGTGCAGACAGATTTGATTGACACGGGCCGGTGAGCTTATCCCGGCAGACAACTAAAGACAAACATAGTAAAAGAAAGGAAACATGCCTATGAGTAAGATGGCAGAATTATCCGCAATGCTGGATTCCCTTTCAGATACAGCCACACAACTCACCCGTTGCGGTGAAGAGCTTACAAAAGCTGTATCAGCTATCAGAGAGGCATTCAGCGAATCGGCTCCTGAGAAAAAGGAAGCGGAACCTGCAAAGGTAAAAAAGCCGGAAGTCACCGTAACTAAGGAACATGTCCGTAAGGCCTTAGCTGAGCTTGCAGCAGATCCCTACAACCGTCCGAAGGATGCCAAAAAGCTTCTGGCAGATCATGGTGCAAAGACTCTCTCAGATCTTTCTGAAGAGTTCTATGCAGATGTACTTAAGAAAGCGGAGGAATTAAAAAATGCCTAAACATGCATACCTCTCCGCTTCCTCGGCACATAGGTGGCTTGCCTGTCCAAAGAGCGCGGCCTTAAATGCCAAGCTTCCGGACGAGTCATCACCCTATGCCGCAGAAGGTACCGATTGCCATGAGCTTTGTGCCTACGAGGTTGAGAAAGCTCTGGGTCGTGATGTGAAGGATCCGACAGAGGATCTTTCCTATTACAACACAGAAATGCAGAATTCAGCTGATTCCTACAGAGACTACGTCTTAGAACAGCTCGATGAAGCAAAAAAGCTTTGCCGTGATCCGACAGTATATGTTGAACAGCACGTGGACTTCTCTAGATGGGTACCAAACGGCTTTGGAACTGCTGACTGTATAATCGCAGCTGATGACCTTCTCCAGATCATCGATATGAAGTACGGTCTGGGTGTTATGGTAACGGCCGATGATGAGACCTACGGAGGAAATCCGCAGCTTATGTGCTACGCTCTTGGAGTGCTGGAGATGCTTGACGGTATCTATGATATAGAAAATGTCAGGCTTACGATCTTTCAGCCGAGACGTGAGAACATCAGCACATACGATATCAGCAAAAAGGACCTTCTTGACTGGGCCGACAATGTATTAAAGCCGGGAGCAGCTCTCGCTTACAATGATGAGGGAGACTTCCATGCCGGAGCACATTGCCAGTTCTGCAAAGTGAAGGCTACCTGTCGGAAACGTGCAGAATACAACCTTGAAATGGCAAAGTACGACTTTGCAATGCCAGATACCCTCTCCGATGAGGAGATCGCAGCTATCCTTCCTGATATTGAGCACCTGATAAGCTGGGCCAATGATGTGAAGGACTATGCACTTGAAAAGGCAGAATCCGGTACGCATATCGATGGCTACAAGCTGGTCGAGGGACGCAGCATCAGGAAGTATACTGATGAGACAGTCGTAGCCGAGGTAGTTGAAAAAGCAGGCTTTGACCCCTTTGATAAAAAGCTCAAGGGAATAACAGCCATGACAAACCTTCTCGGGAAGAAAAAGTTCAACGACCTTCTTGGTGACTACATCATCAAGCCACCTGGAAAGCCTACACTCGTCCCGGAATCAGATAAGAGACCGGAGATGAAGAATTCAGCAGTTGATGATTTTAAAGAAAGTGAGTAAATCATATGAAAAACAGAATAGCTACTAAAGTGATCACGAGTGCACGTACTCGTTGGAGCTACGCAAATGTATGGGATCCGAAGTCAATCAATGGCGGGAAGCCGAAATACAGCGTAAGTCTCATCATTCCGAAAGACGACGAAAAGACCGTAGCCGCTATAAAGGCAGCGATCGAAGCCGCTTATAAAGAAGGCGAGAACAAGCTGCGCGGCAATGGAAAAAGCGTACCAGCTCTTTCAGCTATAAAGACACCTCTTCGTGATGGAGATGCAGAGAGACCTGATGATGAAGCATATGCGAACAGCTACTTCATAAATGCCAATTCCGATACAGCTCCCGGAATCGTAGATGCCTCCTGCCAGCCTATACTCGACAGGTCAGAGGTATACAGCGGGGTATATGGGAGAGCAAGTATCAACCTGTATGCTTTTAACAGCAATGGTAACAAAGGCATCGCGTGTGGCTTAAACAACCTTCAGAAAATAAAAGACGGTGATCCGCTCGGTGGTAAATCCAGAGCAGAGGATGACTTCTCAGATCTCGATGATGACGATACTGATTTCCTGAATTGATAACACAGGGTGGCAGGCCAAGTGGTCTGCTGCCCCTTTTCTAAGGAGTAGATAAAATGGCAATTCTTAATACAATAATGTACATTCTTACAATAATCCTGTGTTCTCTTATGTCCTTCGGACTTTTCATGATGATAGTCTGGTTCATCCGGGACGACTTCATCAAGAAGAAGGAATCCGAGAGAAAGGCAAATGACAAGGATCCTAAGAACTCATAAACCCGGTGGCAGTCGGATTACTCTGGCTGCCACTTTTTTCTAATGTGAGGCGATTTATGGATACATATGAAATCGACTTAGAGACATCCAGCGGTGCTGATCTGGCTAAGCAGGGTGTCTACGGCTACGTTGAGGACCCGGAGTTTCGGATTCTGCTATTTGGCATATCAATAAACGGAGGCCCTGTTCGATGCTACGACTTAGCCTGTGGCGAGAAACTACCAGAAGAGATCATACAAGGCCTGGTAGATAAGAATGTGATCAAGTGGGCTTTTAATGCCTCTTTCGAGCGTATCTGCATCAGCACATGGCTCAGGAAAGAGTATCCAGATGTATTCAAAGGCTATGGTGATAGTAACGATACAGTCTCCAAATACCTTGACCCAGAATCATGGAGATGCTCTCTCGTACTATGCGCTTATAACGGGCTTCCGCTCTCTCTTGAAAATGCCGGAGCTGTCCTCGGTTTTGATAAGCAGAAATTAAAAGAAGGTAAAGACCTGATCCGCTACTTCTGTGTACCGTGTAAGCCTACCAAATCGAACGGTGGCCGTACATGGAACCGACCCGGCGATGCGCCTGATAAGTGGGAGCTGTTCAAGAAGTATAATATCCGAGATGTAGAAGTTGAGATGCAGATAACCGAACGGCTGTCAAAGTATATGGTTCCCGACTCTGTATGGGAACAGTATCACCTGGACCAGAAGATAAACGACAGAGGGATCCTCGTGGATAAGACTTTGGCTGAGCGAGCCGTTGATCTTGACGCTAAGGTTAAGACCTCTCTTACAGAAAAACTCATAATTCTTACAGGACTTGAGAATCCAAACTCTGTGGCACAGCTTAAAGGCTGGCTCTCGTCACAAGGATTCCCGATGGAGACCCTCGGTAAAAAAGAAGTCGAGAAAGCTATACCAGATGCACCTGATAAAGTAAAACAGGTACTACTCATTCATCTGCAGCTTGCTAAAAGCTCTGTGAAGAAGTATCAGGCTATGCTTAATAGTGCCTGCTCTGATAACCGCTGCCGGGGTATGTTCATGTTTTACGGTGCAAATCGCTCCGGACGATGGGCCGGACGTATCGTACAACTGCAAAACCTACCTCAAAATCATCTGGATGACCTTGATGCAGCTCGTAAACTCGTCCGGTCAGGTGACTACGATACAATAGAAATGCTATACGATAATATTCCTGACTTGCTCTCACAGCTTATCAGAACTGCCTTTATAGCTCGTCCGGGGTATAAGTTCGTTGTATCTGATTTCAGTGCGATAGAGGCTCGTGTACTCTCCCACCTGGCTGGTGAGAAATGGCGGTCTAAGGTATTCGAAGATGGTGGTGACATTTATTGTGCCAGTGCCAGTAAGATGTTCCACGTACCTGTAGAAAAGCATGGCCGTAATTCCGGGTTACGAGCTAAAGGCAAAATCGCAGAATTGGCCCTCGGTTATGGTGGCTCAGTAGGTGCTCTGACAGCTATGGGCGCACTCGATATGGGTGTAGCCGAAGACGAGCTGCAGCCCCTTGTAGATATGTGGCGGAACTCAAATCCGCATATCGTTACCTATTGGTGGGATATAGATAAAGCTGTAAAGGACTGTATCCAGTACCACATGACGACAAAGGTTGGATGCGTAATCTTCAACTACAAGGCGGGTATGCTATTCATCGAACTGCCTTCCGGCAGACATCTCTCCTACGTAAAGCCTCGGATAGGTATTAACCGCTTTGGAGGCGAGAACGTACAGTACTATGGTGTGGGAATGAATAAGAAGTGGATGCTTATCGACTCATACGGGCCGAAATTCGTAGAGAACATAACACAGGCCATCAGCCGCGATATCCTTTGCAATGCAATGCATAGCTTATCTGAGCTGTACATCTGTGGCCACGTACACGATGAACTTATAATCGAAGTACCGGAAGAAACTGATATGCAGATGATATGTGATATTATGGGACAGACCCCTCCGTGGCTTCCGGGCATTAAGCTCCGGGCAGATGGATATGAAACCAGGTACTATAAAAAAGACTGACATGAAAACAGCACCAGGTATAACCCGGTGCTGCCTTTTTAGTGAGAGTATGAATTTTTTTCTGTAAAAACAGATCTTTCATGAAAAGTTGCAGTGATATAGATTAAAATATTTTAAATATATTCTTCTGTATCACTTGAGTATAATATTGCATAGATCAGCTGTCCTGT